>Ga0154020_10004743_pt1 | contig 16153 bp, 14 predicted proteins | sample Klosneuvirus_201_FD_109709 | JGI IMG/M metagenome (GOLD analysis project Ga0154020, IMG submission 109709) | Active sludge microbial communities from wastewater, Klosterneuburg, Austria - Klosneuvirus_20160825_MG | ecosystem: Engineered > WWTP > Aerobic digester > Activated sludge | place...
ACGGCGATCTTTGGCTATAAATGGCTAATTGGACGCGTTATCCATAAGCGCCAGCTGCCGCCGTAACTCGCCGGCCTGCGCTTTAATGGCGTCTGCTGAGTATCTTTTGAAATAGATGTTTTTGTCGCTTTCGGTGTCAGCGGCTTTTTGTTTGGCGACCTCATCCAACGCGCGCGCAGCCTCCGCCAGAGCGTTTTTTTTCAGATCTGCAAATTGCGGAAAATCCCTCGCCAGAATGATGTAGCGGTAGGCACAGGCGTGATAGATTTCCAGCTTGCAGTAAAATTTTGAGGCGAATGCAGCGGATTCCGCGAGCCGGCGCTTGCCATCGACAATAAGTCCTTCAGCTTTTTTTGCGTAGACACTGTCGGGCAATTTGACGACGAGCTTTTCCCATTCAGTGACCGCTTTCTCCGTGTATTCCTGCTCGCGGTCGACCTCTTCCGGGGCTTCGCTCCAGTAACTTTCGCCAACACGAAACAGCGCATAATCGACCTTCGCGTGTTTGGGGTGAAGCTTGGCGAACTGCTGGTAGGCGGCCGCGGCCTCCGCGTAATGTTCGAGCTCAAAGTGGGAGTTAGCGATCAGTAACTCGGCTTCAACCGCGAATTGGCTGTATGGAAACCGGGATTTGAACTCCCCAAGCTTGGTAATCGCCTGATCGTGCCTGCCGTTGTCATAGGGCTCCTTGGCGATGCTGAATGACTTTTTCGGATCGTTGGGATCGAATTCCTTCTCGGCACACCCGTAACCGAATGAAATGAGTAGATAAATTATCAGAAGGCGTCGGGTCACAGACAAATCTCCAGGAATCAGTGTGCAGTTCCTACAACATCAGCATATTCTGCCGATAACATAGAATAGCTAGTGGCCGTCGGGCAATGGGTAACGAAGCGGTGAACGGGCGTTTGGTGAAATCCCAGGAAACCAAAAAAATCGTCGTCATTCCGCCTGATGAAAATCGGGTCAAGTTTGGGGTCGCCCAAGCCGTGCCCTCCTCATCCCGCGCGAAATCGTTACCACCCACGACCTGGCGCATTCTGGCTCTGCTTATTTTGGTGTCGGTGCTTCTGCATGTGGGCTCCATGGCCAACCTTGCCTGGTTAGGGCAGCGCCTCCGGGGCACGGACATGGTGATGAACAAGCAGCAGCCCCTGCGGGTCACTATCAAGTCGGTGAAAACCAAGACCAAGGAAGAAGAGGATGACGAGCTTGTCAGACGATTGCTCGAAAGCAAATTGACGCAGACGGAAAAGCCGAAAATCGCGACGAGGCTCGGACACCAGGATCATACGACCAATCGCGAAACCAAAGTGGCCACCAAACCGACCAACTCCAAGGGCGCCGAAGCAGGTGCCCCGGGGATGACGACGGCGCGGCCGAAAGAGACCGGCAAACCTGACCCCGATAAAAACAAATCGAAAACCCCGATCTTAAAAATGCCGACCAATGGTGCCTTGGTCTTCGGCAAATCCAATGATCGCAAGCCCCGCAACGCCTATGAGTCAATGCTTCCGATCGGCAATGCCGATCTTCCCGGGCAGATGCACGCTGGCTATCAGGATTACATCGACGAGAACGTGGACGTCGGCGACCGCATCGACCTCAACACTACGAATTATCGCTACATCGGTTATTTCAGCAGCATTCGCAAAGCCATCGAGCTGGTCTGGGTTTATCCGGGCGAAGCGGTCCGGCGCGGAATGGAAGGTGAAGTCAAAATCGAATTCAGGATCGAAAAAGATGGCAACGTCAGTCGTGTGCGCATCATTCGCACATCAGGATTTGAAGTCTTGGACAAGGCCACAGTCGAGACGTTGAAGCTTGCTTCACCGCTGACGCCTCTGCCCAAAGGCCTCGGCAAGGAGCGTCTGCTGGTGACCGCCGCTTTCCGCTATGTTCTTTATGGATCAGCCGGGGGGCATTGAGCCGCAAGGGTTTTAGCGGTCAGATCTCCGAAGGATTTTTGGTGGCACTTTACCCTGATACAGGGTATCCTTAATCAATCCGCACACATGCAAATTCATGGGGTTGGTAGTTTGAAAAACTTCACCAAAATATTGCCGCTTGTTTTTGCCATTGCATGCGCGGCAACTGGATGTCGCACCTCTGGTTCACAGGTCGCTCGCTCCTCCGCCATAGCAGCGTCCGGTCCCGATGGCACGCCACTGCTTCTGCCGGAAGATGCTGCATTGACGGCCGTTGATGTTGAAAGTGATTTGGACGCCAACTCCGGCGTTGCCACAGAATCGGAGGACACCGGCACCGAAGTCGACCCCGACCGTGAATCAGATACCGACTTTGTCGAGGAAGACCTCTCGCCGGAAGATCTGGAGGACGGATTCTGCCGAGATGATATTTACGCCAACTACCTAAAGTCTGAGTGGTATCGGGCGAATCCAAATTCAAAATCCCGGAAAGAAAAAGTAGCATCGGTAGGCAAACGCAAAAGGCGTCAGCGTTCGATGTCTGCTGCGGAAGAACGCGAAATGCACGCCCTGCACTGGGTGCGCAGCCGCATGTCAGGCGAAATGTCCTCTTATTTTGGTGGCATTCCGGTCGTGGCTCACCCCCGTGTCGAATACTGGACCCGCTACTTTAAAGGCCCCGGCCGCAAAGCCTTTTTGCGCTGGATGGTGCGCGGCGAGACGGTGCGACATCTGGTTTCGCCGGTATTGAAGGAAGAAGGTTTGCCTTCGGAACTTTTCTTTCTGGCGATGATTGAGTCTGGATTTAGCAACAGTGCATTCAGCGTGGCGCGGGCGGCCGGAACCTGGCAGTTCATGCCGGGGACTGCGAGGCTCTATGGTCTTAAGATCGATCATTGGGTTGATGAGCGCCGCGACCCTATGAAATCTACCGTGGCCGCCGCCCGGTTGCTGCGGGATTTGTACGGGGAATTCGGAGACTGGTACCTCGCCATCGCTGCCTACAACGCAGGATCCGGGAGGATGCGCAAGGCCATGCGGACAGCCGGCTCCAGGGATTTCTGGGCACTGGCGGACGCCGGAGTGATTGCCAACGAGACCCGCCATTATGTGCCCAAAATGTTGGCAGCTTTGATTTTGGCTTCAAACCCCCGTGCTCATGGATTTGACGTTAAGAGTAATCCGGCGGACATTGTGCCTTCGCGAACAGTCCATGTTTCGAAGCCAGCGCGACTGGATGAAATTGCCGAAAGGTTACAGATTCCCCACAAGTCTCTCCAGACCTGGAATCCGGAGCTGACACAGAACATCACGCCTCCCCGTCAGGGAAAGGGTTATGATTTACGTCTTCCAGAAAGCCTTATGGAAAAATTTCCCGAGATTCTGCCGACGTTGTCCACCATTGAGGTGCGCGAAGTTCATATCCACAAAGTCCGGTCGGGCGAAACCCTGAGCCGCATCGCGCAAAAGTATCGGGTCGGCATTAAGCAGATTTTAAATATCAACCCCAAACTTAGCCCCAAGCGGCTTAAAGTCGGGCTTGAGATTGCCGTTCCGGTCCCCAGTGTGGTGTCGCTTCGGCCAGTGGCCCGGCGTTCCGCTAAAGGGTGACAACAGCTCGCCTTTTCGTTATCGTTGCGCCTCATGAAGCGCGAGCCTTTCATCAACAACCGACTTTTTTGCCCGGGACCGACCCCCGTTCCGGACCGGGTAAAACACGCGGCGCTGGACACCAGCCTTTACCATCGCTCCGATGATTTCTACGCTCTATTCCTCGATTGCTGCAACAAGCTGAAGCCGATTTTCGGGAGCGACACGCTGCCTCTCATTCTTGCGGCATCAGGTACTGGCGCCATGGAGGCGGCGATGGTGAACCTCACCGCCGCGGGAGACGAAGTCGTCGTTCTCAATGCGGGGAAATTCGGCGAACGCTGGGAGAAGCTCGCGAAAGCGTATGGTTGCAACGTGGAAGTCGTGCGATCACCGGCCGGTGAAGCTCCAGGTTCGGACGAGGCCGTCGCGGCGTTGAAAAAGTTGAAGTCTCCGCGGGCAATATTCATGCAGGCAAACGAAACTTCGACGGGTGTGCGTTTGCCCTATGAAGACATTGCGCAGACCGTGCGGTCGGCGTTCCCTCACTGTTTGATAGTGGTCGATGCGATATCATCGTTGTGCGCACATCCCATGAACATGGAAAAAATGGGCATCGACTGTGTCGTCGCGGGCAGCCAAAAGGGGTTTGGAATGGCCCCCGGATTGGCGTTTATTGCGTTGTCCTCGCGGGCGTGGAAATCAATCTCTAAACGGGAGCGCTTTTATTTTGATCTTGAGCGGGAACGCAAGGGGCAGGAAAAAGGTCGCTCCGCTTGGACGTCGCCGATCTCACTTGTTCAAAATCTTAGCGAAGCGCTCTTGCTGATTCATGAGGCGGGCATCGATGCAGTTTTGGCGCAGCATGCCCGTCACGGTGCGGCAGCCCGGGCCGCGGTTCACGCCATGGGACTGAAGCTGTTTCCGAAAGGGCATTATTCCGACGCTTTGACGACAGTTGCGGTCCCGCAATGCCTCGATGGTCAGGCGTTACAGAATCATCTTAAATCGAGATATGGTGCCGTTTTCGCCGGTGGTCAGGATGAGTTAAAGGGTAAAATCCTCCGATTTGCCCACCTGGGATTTGTGTCCCGCTTCGATCTCCTGGACGGGATTGCGGCGTTGGAATTCAGCCTTAAGGATCTTGGCTGGCGCTTTGAAACCGGCTCTGGCGTAGGCGCGGCTATGCGTTCTCTCTGACAGTTGCCAAGGCCTTTTGGCGTTGGTACTGTCCAGGTCTCAAAGGAAACAGAGCGACCGAATGTCCGGGGCAGATCCGGGTTCGTAGAAAGGAAATTCAATGAAGATTTTGGTCCTGTTGAAGCAGACCCCGGACACGGAGTCTAAAATCAAAATTGCCGGCAGCGGTGCGGCGATCGAGACCGGCGACGTCAAGTTCATCATCAACCCCTACGATGAATTCGCCATTGAAGAAGCACTTCAGATCAAAGAAAAAAATGGCAACACACCGGAAGTCGTGATCTGCAGTTTCGGTGACGAAAAAACCCGCGAGCTCATCATTAAAGGCCTCGCGATGGGCGGTGATCGTGGCCTTCTGGTCTCCAATGCGGGACTGGAGCAGGCCGATTCGTTGACAGTCGCGAAAGTTCTTGCTGGTGTCATCAAGGCGGAGAAGCCGATGATCGTTCTCTGTGGAAAGCAGGCGATCGACGATGACAATATGCACGTGGGGACGATGGTCGCTGAACTGATGGGGTGGCCCCATGTCAATGTCGTGACGAAACTGGCCATTGCCGGTGAGGCCGCAACGGCCGAGCGGGAAGTCGAAGGCGGCCAGGTTGAAGTTTATGAAGTTGGACTGCCAGCTGTTTTCGGTGCCCACAAGGCGCTGAATACGCCCCGCTACGCATCCTTACCCGGTATTATGAAGGCGAAAAAGAAGCCCTTCGATTCCAAGAGTCCGGCCGATTACGGCTGCGACGCCGGCGCGCTTAAGTCGGGAATCAAGTCGGTAGTCAAAGGCTACAAATATCCGCCGGAGAAGCCGGCAGGAAAGATTTTCCAGGGTGAAGATGTTGCAGTCATGGTGCAAAAAGTGGTGAAGCTGTTGCGCGAAGAAGCCAAAGCTCTTTAAAAGCACGGAGGAAAAAATGAAAGTTCTTGTTTTTATCGAGCAGCGTGATGGGAAGATCAAGTCCTCTGCCTTTGAGGCTCTGGCAGTCGGGGCAAAAATCGCAGGCAACACGGCAGACCTCGCCGCCGTTCTTATTGGCCAGAGTATAGCTGGTCAAGCTGGTGAGTTGGCTGGCCACGGTGCCGACACAGTTTATACCGTTGATGGTGCGGAATATGCTCAATATAACGCGCTGACTTACACCGCTGCCGTTGATGCGGCAGTAAAAGCGCACGGCGCACAAGTTGTTGTTGGTACGGCGTCCCCCATGGGCCGCGATGTGTTTCCGCGTCTGGCGGCCCGCCTTGATGCGGGGTTAGTTACCGACGCCATCGCCGTGAACGTCAACGGAGGGGCATTGTCAGCAACGAAGCCGATGTATGCCGGCAAATGCCTCGCCGAAGTCGCGCTGCAAAATTCAGCCGTTCAGCTGGTGACGGTTCGTCCGAATGTGTTCGCAGCCAACAAAACGGGCCAGGGTGCTGCGGCCGGAAAAGCCCTTACTGCGGCGGCGCCTGCTGGTGTGAAGTTCAAGACCCTGGAGATCCGTAAAGGCAAGAGCCAGAAAGCCGATTTGACTGAGGCTGGCGCTATCATTTCGGGTGGGCGTGCTATGGGAAGTGCCGATGCCTTCAAAGTCCTCAACGAATGTGCCGATGTCATCGGAGCCTCTGTTGGTGCATCAAGGGCAGCGGTGGATTCGGGCTATGCGACCCACGATATGCAGGTCGGGCAGACCGGTAAAACGGTCAACCCCAATCTTTATATCGCTTGCGGCATCAGCGGATCCATTCAGCATATGGCCGGGATGCGCACGTCGAAGGTGATCGTGGCGATTAACACCGACAAAGACGCGCCGATTTTCACCATCGCAAATTACGGCATCGTTGCGGACCTGTTCCAGGCCGTCCCGGAGATGACAAAAGAATTCAAAAAGCTTCTGAAGTAGAGAGCAGTACGCTACTTCAGAAGGTGTTCAGGAAATTTTTTGATGGAAGTTGGAAGGGCCAAGGCGCCAAAAGCGCTTTGGCCTTTTAGTCTTCCACGATGACTACGGCGTTTACGTGGGGATGGCTTGCAAGTGTGACCATGAACGGATTCCGGTGAGCGGCCGAATTCCGTCCATTTTGCCCGGGGCAATGCGCGGGGCGATAATTGTAAGCGCCAACCCACGCCCAGGGAGCAAACAACGTGTAGAGACCTGAGCTTCCTGTAATCCATCCATGCTCACCGCCTGCCGATTGCCGCGTGTAGCCGTTTTTGCCGGCTCCCCGCGCTGCTGAAGTCAATGAATTCTCAAAATAGAGATATTCCTTGATGCCGCGCACCATGTCATTTCCATCAATACGATGCTGCATGTGCAGATTTACCGTGCAACCGTCCAGGTCACCGCAATGCTCGGAAAGGTCAACGTTTTGGCATTGCCAGGTGGTGTTATCAAATCCGGATAGCAGGTTTATTTGTGGAGGCAACTTTTCCATCACCCGGCCGATTTCTTCCGCGTTAAGAAACACCTGTCCATTTCGGGCATCCTGTCCATAGGCTCCTGCACTGCCGAGGACCATCATAGTACTGGCTATCGTGGTGGCAATCATTGTGGCTAACGGGCGCATGCGTGACTCCTTTTGTTGGGGGGCGACCTGAATGCCTTGAGCCTCAAGACTGACGACCAAGGCGTCAACATGACACTGCAAGAGCAGGACCAGGACTAAGTCCGACACGCAAGGGGATGCTGCCGCAGCTAAGCATTTGGATTGACTAAATCAAGAGGGTGGCAGCGGGAAAAGTCCCGCGAGTCAGGCAGTACACTTTTGTTACCCATCAAGTTCAAATAGTTTTCTGCAAGATACCATCCCGCATCGTCCAGGTGGATTTCGAATAGGAATCCAGAATTGGGTCATGAGTGGCAAAGACAAAGGCGGTTTTGTTTTCTTCGTTTAGCGTTTTCATGAGGCTGAGGATTTTTTTGGTGGTTTCGGAATCCAGGTTCGCCGTGGGTTCGTCGGCGATCACCAGGTCGGGCTTGCTGACCATGGCTCGCGCGATCGCCACGCGCTGGCGTTGGCCTCCCGACAGTTCATCTGGCTTATGGTGTTTGTGAGCGGTAAGCCCGGTTTTTTCCACCCACTCGGCCACGCGGCTGTTTTTCTCGGCTCGACTGAGGTCGGTGCGGATCATCAGCGGCACCATCACATTCTCTTCGAGAGTCAAAACCGGATTGAGGTTAAAGGCCTGGAACACAAATGAAATGGCGCGCGACCGCAGCGTGGCCAGCTCGTCGTAGTCTTCATAAGAAATGCGTTCTCCGCGCAGGTAGACCTGCCCTTGGGTTGGCTCGTCGAGTAGTCCTAGAATATTGAGAAGTGTCGATTTCCCTGAGCCTGAGGGTCCGCGGATGACCACAAAGTCTCCCGGGTTTACGTCAAAATCGACTGACTTCAATGCGACAAGATTTGACTTGCCGGTCTGGTATGTCTTGGTGATCTGTTCAAGTTTCAGCATGACAAAACTCCTTTGGATTCTGTTTTAAAATGACCATTTCCAGTCTAAAGAAGCTTCCCAGTCCGAATGCCTCGCGAAGAATTGTCCATCCTCACGCTTATCAAAGTTTTTTAGCGTAGCGCCGGCGACATTTCGGGGGTTCACCAGCCATTCAAAACGACTGAGCGCGAGCCATGATGAGTCCTCTGTGCCGGCAATCAAAGTCTCGGTCAGATTAAACCGATCGAAGACCTCAATGAGGTTGAAATTAGCGATGACATATTTTTGGCGAAGGAAAGGTCCGGCCAGAGCCTCGGGTGCTTGCGTTCCCCTCCCTGGCATTGGGTGCGAGAACGCAAAGAGCAAGGCATCAAATTCAGCTTTCGAAAGGCCCGCGCTGTTTTCATAGTATTCGAGACGTACGGAATATTTAGTCGCGTCGTAGCCGGTGCCAATCAGGTAGGAACCGCTGTGGCGTCGCGCGTAGCGGAGAAATGGGCTCTCCTCGCTGTAACCAGCTTCACCATAAACGCGCCATGAGCCGGTCAGAAAACCTTGTGAGCTTATTCCCGCTTTTTTGGTCTCGTCCAGGTCGCCGATAGCAAGGCTCAGGTCGAAGTTTGAAAACTGTCGAAAAACCCTGACCGCTGATCCCCGATGTTTAGGGTCCTTTGCCGGCATGCCATTTTCGATGGTGGCATCGACCGGCAGAATAAAGAGATCGGTGGTTTGTCCGCTTTCCTGCCATGAGAGGCGGGCGAGCCATTCGCCTGTTTTTTGTTCTTCAGTCCCCGGGAGATTTTGAGCGCTATGGATAAAGTCGCTGGGAGAGACGATCAGGCCCGGGGCCCGGCGGTTCCTCTCTTTTCCAAAGGCCACAACAAGGCTGTCAACTGGCCTCAGGCGTACTCCTGCCTGGTTCAGGTGTGCCGTTCGCTTTTTGTCTTGGCCAAGGTAATTGCCGGTCACGTCACCGAATATCTGTGTCCAATCTGATGGCGCGCAGTCTCCTGAAAGATTGGCATAGAGGTCGGGAAATGAGGTCTCAACTTGACCCTCCTGATCCTGTTGGCCCCCCTGATTTTTATTTGATGCTGCTTTGGTCCAGGATGATCCAAGACCCAATTTGCCGCGAAAGGCACAGGGCCTGCCGCTGTTTACTCCTTGCCCCGTCATTTTACCTGTTTCGCCGGCGATTCCCGTGTCTTCGAGGCCAGTCACCTCGCTCAATTCCTCGGCTGGGCTGCCATCGTCGGCGCGCAACGATCGTCCGGGGCCTGTGAGGGCGATTGCGATGGTCAGTATTGGCATCAGTTGAAGGTGGTTCATGGTTATTTCCCCAAATTGTCGGTGACGAAGCGGCTTTCAGGTATTTTCTGATCGAGCTTGAGGTCGAGGATTTTTAACTCGGACTTTTGTTTGGTGATCACATTTTCCATCTGGAGGTGCATGGGACGCTCAATGGATCCGGTTTTCCGAACGGAACCGTAGAGGCAGCGTTTCAGAAGTGTTCCATTCGAGTCGTAGTATTGTTGCTGAACCGGTTGACCGTTTTTCTTGTCGACCCATAGCCGCATTTTGGCGTAGGCGGCGTCGGGTGTCTTCGCTTTGAGGTCGATGATGTATTGATTTGCCGTCTCTTTGGCCATTTCTGCGTTGTATTTGCTTAGCCAATCAGCGCGCATGACATCGGCGTTGGAAAAGTCGCCGCCGGCAAAACTATCGCGATCAGCGATGCGCACTATTTTGCCGACACTTGGCATCCAGGTCCAAAGATTCTCGTCGATCCGCAGGGTCTCCCGACCCTTGTCACGCTCGGGCTTTTGAAAGTAGCCGCGCGTGTGATTAACGTCGCGGCTTTCAAACTGAATAATATACTGTGTAGTGGTCTTATCGAGTCTGGTATTGGTGAATTCGTAGATGCCGATAAAATTTTCCGGCGACAGATTTTTCTCGATCACTGCGACGACCTTTGTGGCGATTTGAGGATCAGCCGCTGCGGTTCCGGTAGCTGCCATCAGCAGTGCGATTGCCAAAATAGTCCTGTTGAACATGGTCGATCCTTTCCTGTGTGAATGAGCTTACGCTGTTGCCAGAGCTTCGATTGGTTTCATATGACTGGCCCGGTATGCCGGGATAAATCCGGCAATCAGCGCTGAGCTGGTCGCCAAAATTAACACAAGTCCCTGAAAGCTGGTGCTGACCCAGGGAAAGAGCACCGTCGGAATCGCCGCGCCGGGAATCGTCATGTCGATTCCATTGATGCTAAGGACTTTCAGCATGGCCACTGCCGCGACCAGACCGACCAAGCCTCCGCCAAAGCCAATGACCGATGATTCGCCGAGAAAAAGAAGGAGGATGTGTATACGGCGGTAGCCCAGGGCCATGAGGGTGCCGATTTCCCGCGTGCGTTCCATCACCGTCATGAGCGATGTATTGACTATGGCTGAGATGACAATAACAAACACGACGGCCAGAACCGCCGAGAAAATAGCATTTTGCAACGCCATCACGTCACGAAAGAACCCTCCCAGTTCCAGCCAGGTTTCGACGGTTTGGGACTCGGGAAGCGAACTGGCTAGCTGTTTTCGAATGACGTTTTCGTCGGCACCCTCCCTTGTCCGAATGGCGATTTCGGAAACCTGGTTTTCCAGGGCCAGGACTTTTTGCAGCGTCGTGAAATCTAGCCAGGCCATGCGGGCGCTTGCGTTGGGGAGCCCGTAGTCGACGACGCCGGTGATGTTTGCGACGACTGCTTGCTGCATGTTGTTCTTGTCCTGAACCAGCAACACGATCTCATCGCCGAGGCTTGCGCCGAGTCCTCGCATCAAAGAGGGAGTCACCAGAATCTGGTGGTAGCCGGTTGCTTTTGGTGCCACAGCCGCGCCTGCCCGGCCTGCCTGACTTGCTTGACTTGCTTGACTTGCTTGACCTGCTTGACCTGCTGATGCAGCTACGTCGGCAGTGGTGTCCGGCTGGGGGGCATCCAGCCCGACGGCTTCTTCGAGGTTCTCATCGAGGACTACTGTGGTCGCCTGCTCTTTCGACGAGTCGATCATGGTCCCCGCCTGCACCGCCTGATTGATGCGGGGGCACACGTCGAGTTCGCTGATGGAGTCGATCGCTGATACCACGACAGGAGTCGACGTCTGGGACTTCTGGTGGTTGAGCAACGCCATCACGCGCAGACGCGGCGTCACTGCCTCAACGCCGGGAGTGCCTTTTATCTTTGCTACAACGTCCGGCGTGTAGGGGATAAGGATCTTATAGGGATTGCTTTCGAGGGAGTCCTGATAACCCTTCTGGTGGATCTGCAGGTCCCCGTGTACTTTTCTGGTCAATCCGCTGCGAATCTCCGATTGAAGTCCATTCAACAGGCCTCTGGTCCCGATGACTACCACGACTCCGATAAAGACTGTGGCGATGGTAATCACGGTGCGTCGCTTGTTTCGACCGACGTTGCGAAATGACACCCGGAGTAAATCGAACATCTGATGGACCCTCACTTTCGCATTGGCTATGGGACTATAGTGTGTACTATACTCACTCTACCGGCCCTTATCGGCAAAGTATAGTAAACACTTTACGGCATTTGGGGTTATTTCGTGATAATCCATAAAAAACAGCATGTTAGTTCGTTCGCGCGGAGGTGGTAAGTGGCTGATTCCTTCGAATTTGACCTGGATAGCCTCGCCGCGGAACAGGCGCTTTACGAAAAGCCGCTAACGGACAAGCAGCGCGATATCCTGCGTGCGGCGGAAGAGCTGTTCGCTAAAAAAGGATTTGCCGGGACCCCTACAGCGGAGGTTGCGCGTGAGGCAGGTGTCACAGAAAAGACTCTTTTTAAACACTTCCCCACCAAAGCGGATTTGTTTAAGCGGGTGCTGTTTCCCATGCTTTTGAAGACTCTGCTTCCCGCCCAGTTTCAAAAGCTGAAGAAAATTCTGAGCCGGCCGCATCAGTCCTTCGGCGATGTGTTTTCCGAAATTGCCCGGGATCGTCTGAGCGTCGTGCTTCAGCATGGTCCGCGCATTAAGCTTGTCCTGCTTGAACTCATGCAAAACGATCATTTTCGCGAAAAATTTGCCGCGATCTGGCATGAGCACGTCTGGACTGATCTGCAGGGATCAGTGAAGAATTTTCAACATAGCGGCCAGATCCGTTCCGACCTGGATGCAGCGTCGGTCGCACGGGTGCAATTTTATTTGCTCGTCGGTTACGTCCTGACGCGGGCCGTCTTTTTCCGGGGCAATACCCCCGGCGACGATGATGCCGAGCTAGGGAAAATCCTCGATATTCTTAAACAAGGGATCGCCGCCGATGCCAGATTATAATTCGGGAGCAGAGCCAAAACCAAAACCCCGGGAGTTTGATTTTGAGCGGTTTGACGCCGTGCAGCGCGCTCTGTTGCCACGGGCAGAAAAGTTTACCCTAGCGGAGAGAGAGCATTCCCATCTGGTGATTATGGGTGTCTTGGCAGGACTGCCGAGGACGATGCAGATGAAGCTGCGGATTTTTCTTATTGCGATTGACGCCCTTTCGCTACTTATGGGGCTGTCCTCTTTTGGCGGACTCCCGCCATCAAAGCAGAATACGATTCTGCGCCTTCTCTTTGACTGTCCGCTGGGTGTGATTCGCAAAGGATTCTGGGGGCTCAACGCTCTGGCGAAAATGGGCGTGTACGGTCAAGCGGATATCGCCGCTGAACTCGGCTACACCCGGGGAACGCCGCGTTTTAATGACTGATCATCTTTGACGGCAGGTGGCTTCATGTCGCAGGTACCGACTTCGAAAAAATTTGACGTTCTGATTGTTGGGTCCGGGGCCGGCGGTGGTGCAGTCGCCAGTCGCCTGGCGGCACTGACGCGACAGGGAGCGCGGGTTGGTATGCTGGAATCCGGCCCACGCTACGAGGCCCGCCATAACACCGGCGATGAAGTGGACATGGCCTCGCGCTATTATTACAGCCTTGGGGCTTTTCAGACATCGTCTCAAGATGTGGCGCTGGCTTTCGCCAATGTTGTGGGTGGATCTACTGCTGTTTATACCGGAACCAGTCTGCGGGCACCGGCACACGTGTTCGAGCGTTGGGGCGTGCCGGGGATTTCGCGAGCCGAACTGGATCCGCGGTACGAAAATTTTGAGCGGCAAAACGGCGTTCATTTCACGCCGCCAGACCGCATTAATCTAAACAATCAGTTCTTTAAGGCAGGGTGTGAAAAGCTCGGCTGGCATCTTGAGCAGTTTCCGGTCAACACCCGTGGCTGTCGCGGGCGGGCGGTATGCAATCTCGGATGCCCAGGCGGGGCAAAACAAGGCACCGCGCGGGTGCAGATCCCGCAGGCGGAACAGCAAGGTCTGGAAGTCTTTCCGCACTGTCGGGTCCTGCGCATTTCAGGAAATAAGGTCGTGATACGGGTTGCGCCACCTCCTCCTCCCATATCGTTAGCCACTCAATCTGCCCGGTCCCTGTCCGGAATGGGTGACACGCAGGTTCCTGTCCCGCCCTGGAGTCCCGGCGTCCATGAACTCACGGCGGAAAAAATTGTCGTTGCCGCTGGAGCGGTGCATTCTCCGGCCTTGCTGCAGCGTTCGCTTGGTCGGGAAAAGCTCCCGGCGTTGGGGGCGTATTTTACCTGTCATCCAGCGCTGATTCTCGCAGGACGTCATGCGCAACCGCTCGACAGCCTCAGTGGTCATCCCAAATGTTATTATTCGGAGGAGTTCGCCGCGAGCGAGCGTTTCCTGTTGGAGTCGTGCATGTATTATCCGTTCACGCTGTCAAAAAACCTCGCCGGCTTCGGACCGGATCTGGACAGGATGATGAATCGCATGACCCACCTGCAAATGATTCTGGCGCTGGCCATCGACGACGCATTGGCTCACAATCGCGTAGAGTCCAAAGGTGATGATGATGCGGTGGTTCATTACAAGCTTACAGAAAAGACGATTCAGTCACTGACGGCGTCGATGCGCGCCGCGGCAAAAATATTCTTTGCGGCCGGCGCTGAGGAAGTTCATGCCCCAGCGGGGAAGACCTTCACGATTTCCAGGAAAGATGCCAGTCGCGTGGATGAACTGATCGAACGAAAGTATTTTAAGCGGGGGAAGCTTTCGGTTTCTGCGGCTCACCTTATGGGTGGGTGTCGGATGGGAGACAATCCGCGTTCTTCGGTGACGGATTCCTGGGGTATGGTTCACGGTTACGACCATATTTATGTTGCTGATGCGAGTCTTTTCCCAGCCGCCGCCGAGATCAATCCCTACCTCACCGTGATGGCTTTGGCCGATCGGGTGGGCGAGGGAATTTTACGGACGATGGGAGTTGCCCTATGAAGTTGACAGGTGCCGGTTGGGCCGTGCGGGCGCTGGAGGATGCCGGAGTGTCTTTTGTTTTCGGCATTCCCGGCACTCACAATATTGAATTCTGGGACTCTGTTCGCGATTCGAAATGCACGCCGATACTGGTGACCGATGAACAGAGCGCTTCATTTATGGCCGATGGCGTTGCACGCTCCACCGGCAGGTTGGCCGCTCTGGCGCTGGTTCCCGGAGCCGGTTTGACCCATGCCCTGTCGGGTATTGCAGAATGCTGGCTTGATCAGGTCCCACTGCTGGTTCTCGCGTCGGGATTGCGACGGGATACGGGGAAACACTATCAGCTGCATGCGGTCGATCAGATGTCCATCGTCAAGCCGGTAGCTAAAGAAGTGATCAGCGTGCAGTCGATAGGCGATGTCTATGCTGTCGTGCGCCGGGCTGCGGAACAGGCGTTGGCTGCGCCGCAGGGACCTGTCGTTGTGGAGATTCCTGCGGAATATAATTTTTTTCGCGATATTCGTAGCAGTGAATTCGTCCCGGGGGCGGCCCCGGCCTCTTCGGATGCGACTTCACACATTGTTTTTAAAGACGACAGCACTTATCGACAGATCGTCGAGGCTGTCAGGCGCTGCGAGCGTCCTGTGTTGTATGTGGGGCGCGGTGCGGAAAAGGCTGCATTATTGTTGCCCGAACTCGCGCAGCGGATGGGGGCGGCAGTTTTTACGACCATTTCGGGAAAAGGCGTGTTTCCGGAAGACCATAACGCGTTTGCATGGAATGTGGTGGGACGCGGTGCGCCGAAGCCGTTGGCAAAGCTTTGCACCGACGCGGATCTCATGCTGGCCATCGGGTGCCGCTTTGGTGAAGTGGCAACGGCGAGTTATGGTATGGAGCAGCCGCGCCAGCTCATTCATGTGGATATCGACCCGACAGTCTTTCATAAGAACTATCAGGCGGACCTGTCACTGACCGCCGATGCGACGGACTTTGTCACGGCACTCTTGCGGGATTTGCCTGAGGCAGGAAGGTCCCAAAGCGCGTGGACCGCATCAAACCAAGCGATCAAGGCAGGGCTGGCACCCCAGCTCTCGCCCCCGCCAGGTTCAGGTGGCGCGAATAGGGCAGAGGCGTCTGTTGCCCCGCCGCTTTTTTTTGCGGCGCTCCAGAGCATGTTCGGGGACGACGCGGTCTACGCCACCGACAGCGGCAATGGCACGTTTCTCGCCATGGAGCATCTCCGCTTGCGGCGACCCGGATGTTTTCTGGCTCCCGTTGATTACTCATGTATGGGCTATGCGGTGCCGGCGGCGATTGGAGCGGCCTTGGCCTGTCCCGGGCGGGCGGTGATTTCTCTGCCCGGAGACGGCGCTTTTTTAATGACGGGTCTGGAGATACTTACGGCGCGCGCTTATAAAGTGCCGGTTGGCATTTTTGTGCTTCGTGATGGTGAGCTGGCGCAAATTGCTGCGTTTCAGAGGCGATCCCTCGCTCAGACGACCTGTACCGAAATCCATTCTTATGATTTGGAAAAAATAGCCGACGCCGCCGGAATAAGATTTTTGCGGATCGCGGAAAATGCCGACATAGTCAAAGGGGTCACCGAAGCGCGTAACCTGATGGCTGCGGGGAACCCCGTCGTCGTCGAAGTCGCGATCGACTACAGTGAACCGACTTTTTTCACGCGGGGAGTTATGGCTAC
>Ga0154020_10004744_pt1 | contig 16152 bp, 13 predicted proteins | sample Klosneuvirus_201_FD_109709 | JGI IMG/M metagenome (GOLD analysis project Ga0154020, IMG submission 109709) | Active sludge microbial communities from wastewater, Klosterneuburg, Austria - Klosneuvirus_20160825_MG | ecosystem: Engineered > WWTP > Aerobic digester > Activated sludge | place...
ACCAGGGCCAGCAACAGGCACACATCGGGTCATGCGAGGCGGCTCGTGGGATTTTGATGGTAGCTTTCTGCGTTCTGCTTTTCGAAGCGGCGGCGTTCCCGCTAACTGGAGTGGCTATGTCGGTTTCCGCTGCGCCCGCTCACGCTGATTGTGGGTTCAGGCATCTCTGCCTTTGCAGTTGTAGAGTGATGCGTTTCGATGCATTCTCGTTCCCCACCAAAGGAAGCGGGGGCGTTTGCGTAGACGCCCCCGCCAGCTTGGATCTCGGGCTTGACCTAGTTGCGATGATTAATTGGACAAGTTCGTGTTAGCTGAGGTTGTTGTTTCAAGCACCTCCAGCGCCACTGTGTACATACTGTGATCCTCTCCGTTTGGCGGTGTATTAGCACCTAGCGTTACAGTCCCCGCTGGAAATGAAGCTGAAAACACGCTAAGCACGACTGTGTTGCCGCTGCGGTCCACGAAGGTCAGGTTTTCCCCGGTGTCCTGGAATGTGTTCAGCCACGATGGCTTCGGTGTTTGGCGGTCCGTGTGTGCAACATACAGCTTTATCGGCTTATTCACAGTGACTGTTAACACCAGATCATACTTGACTGAGTCGTTGTTCGAGGTAAGTATGTACGAACGCCCCTGAAGTAAGCTGGGGACATTCTGGTATTGGTAGCTCCGATCTGTGTAGACCCGCTTACCAGCGGATAGGCCTTCGCCAGCATCCGAACTTTGCAGCTGGTAGCTATTCTGGCTATTTGTTGCGATGCTTATCATCGTAGGTGGTACAGGCGTCGCCGTAGGTGTAGGCGGCGGAGATTGCTGAATCATCGGCAAATACGCGCAGGTAGCCGCCGGGTCAGTCAGAATGGCCCATACACCAAACTGAGCGGGTTGGGCAACAATCGCCCGCTGTTGTGGATTGACCCGGCTGGTCGGTTCCCGCTTCCACTGGACGCCATCCCAAAAATAGATGCCCAACATGCACGGATATGTTCCCGCCGAGAAGTCCACCAGATCATAATTTGCGATCAAACCGTAACTGGCTTGCGGCTGAATGACCTGGCCGGATGGATTCTGCGCATAGGTCACGTAGGCGATGCCGGAATCCATGAGCGGGGCGGTGGCTTGTGGCACGGAGAATGGTGTGGTGGCGTTGATCGTCCCTGGGCCGCCAAGCAGAATCGGGCGTTGTGTGAGAACGGTGCCCGCCGCCAACCCACTGCCAGCCAAATCAACTGTGGTGTTTGGCGCCAGCACGAGCGGGTCTGCTGTGCCTGCAATCGTGATGGATGCTTCGGCGTTTGACGCCGTGCTGTACGCAACCACACCGTTCAGGATGGGACGTACAAATGACGGAATACTGAATGGGTAGAAGGCCGAGAAATTCTCGCGAAAGCTGGCAAACTGAGTCGAGGAGTTGCCGTCCAGCAGGATGGCGCGCACTGCTCCGAGCGCAGCCAGCTTTTGAGCCAACACCTGCGGCCCAACTCCGGTCTTTGCCGCCGCCAGGTAGACTGTCTTGCCGTCAGACGAAATACCTATCGCTGTGAGTTCTTCATTCTGGTCAGCGAAACTGACATTCCCCAACAGGGGCGGCGTAGCGGTGGTGTCAAGGATGGACAGATTGTACCCGACCGCAAAGGGCTTTGCCGCAGTCTGTTGGGCGACATAGGTGCGTGCTTGTGCATATTCGCTGCTGGGCGCATCCGCTGCGGCAGGGATTTGATAGCTTGGCGCTGGCGCAGCCGTGGTGGTGTAGGCACGGTGGATGGCGCCTACCAGACCAGAGAACGTGAAGAAACTTGCTCTCGGTTTCTCAGGCGCACCGACGCCAGTGTCGGTGTACAACTGACCGCCAATTGCCAGAATAGAGTCATGCGATGGCCGATCCGGGTTTGAAAACTGGCTGGCGTGCGCGTTCCCGTTGATGGCGAAGTAATATTGGGTGGGGGTGGATATACAAACCAGACCAGGTGTGAACGGGAAGGCGAGACTGGGCAGACAGGTAAGGCTGGTCAGGTCCGCATCGCTGAAAACATGCTCCTTCAAAGATCGTTTTGTGAACAACCCTTGACTCAAGTCATCAAACTCGTAGGCCAGTTTGAGGCGAACGTCTGCATTGGCAAGATTGGCGGCGCCGATGTAGATAGTATCGTCGATCACGCGCAGACACAACCCATCCGCAACGCGGGTGACCCTCTCATGGTTCGACTCACTCTCGGCGCAACTGCATACGTTCTCAGACAACGAGTTCAGGATCGCCGACAAGCTGTTCGCATCGGTGACATCATATAGATAGCGCGTGTAAGGCTGGGAAGAGATGCGGATCAGTTCGTTTCTATTAACAGCTGAACCTACCGCGATCGTAAATACGTATCCGCCGGCTTGCTTGAAATTTGTCGATTCAAGCACAGGGTCGCCTGGCTGATTATGCTCGCCGTCGGTCAATAGCACGATGACGCGCGGCGTGTTGGGCCGGCCACGTGCTTGCAATTCGGCTGCGGCAAGCTGGATGCCCTCCTGAATATCGGTGTTGCCGTTAAGTTGCACCATGTTGTTGATGGCGGCATTGATGGTCGTCGCGTTGTCCGTCAGCGTCTGCTCGACTCTCCCGTCGCCTTCGCTGCTGAATTGCACCAGAGCTGCTTTTGTCCCTTGCGCTCCAACGTTGATGTTGCCTATGAAAGTGCGAATGAACTGCTTGATCTGGAGGAAATCAGCAGAGCTGATACTCCCAGAGCCATCGGCGACGAACACCAGGTCGATCTGGCAGAGTTGCACGTCGGTTGCCGAAGGCGCCACATAATCGATTGGAGACGCAGATTGCGAATCACTGCTTGTATCTGGTGCAATCCTTTCCGGAGCAGGGGGTGAAACAGGCTCCGTCTGGGCGATCAAATTGCCTGTACTGGCGATGGCAAGTCCAACAAAAACAGTTACGGCAAGCGCAAACCTCAGAACACCGGACTTCCTTGCTGATGCGGAAATTGAAGCGAGCATATAGGTCTTTCTCCTTTGATAGATCCTGCACGCAAAGCGATGTACTCCGCTCCGAGCAGTCGCCAGTCGTGAAAAGCGCAGCAGTCAAATTAGTAAGCCGAAAGTTGGTGTTTTGCGGGGTTTAGCACCGCGCCGCTTTCAAAAGATAGGTGGCAAGAAGATATGGTGCAACGGAGTAACCGAGGCAATGCACTGTGATGGAATGGGGGCATTTCAGTTTCCTCTTCAGGATTCGGGATCGGGATGAGTCGGGAAATGGCGGTGCGAAGCTATCTTAAGTATATTCTACACCATGACACAAAGTCAATAGAGCAGGTTTTGAGACTTTGAGAAGTTACCTTCACTCATCGGGAGATTTATGTCTCCAGCGCTGGTTAGCCGCAAGCGGCCGTTTGAAAGTGCTTGACCAGCGTCGGGGACATGTTTGCCAACAATCTGGGGCGCGCTTCCGACGTCCATGTGGTTGCGCAATGATCGACAGCGTTTTATACTTGACGACGGTCTCGACCCCGTTGTAGTTAACATCCAAGTCATTTTCACCCCATACTCATCAAGAGGAGCATCCTGTGCAGCAACGTCCCACCGGCATAACGCTTCTGGCTGTCATCTACCTGGTGCTGGCTGTCGTTTCAGTCATCTGGAGCCTGCTCATCTTTGGCGTGGGCGGGCTGAGTTGGCTGACCGGCGCGCTGTTCAGCGCCGAAGACCTGCGCGCGTTCGGCGGAGGCAACACCTGGTCGGGCATCATCGGCGTGATCAGCGCGATGGTGCAACTGATCGTGGCGTTTGGCTTGCTCGGCATGCGCCGCTGGGCATGGCTGCTGGCGGTGTTGGGCGCGCTGTTGACCTTTGTACAAGGGCTGATCGGCATGTTTGGCGGTGGCCTTTTCGTCTTTTGTTGCGGCGCGTTCGGGCTGTTGATTCCGGGCGGCATCCTGTTTTATTTGATGCGCCCGCACGTGCGTGCGGCATTTGGACGCTGACGAGGAAACCTGATGTCCAACTCAACTCCAGACGCGCCGCAAAGAAGCCCCGTCTTGCGCATGATCGGATGGACGCGTTACATCGCCCTGATTGCGGTATTTGGCACTTTTCTTGGCTCTGCGCTTTTGTTGGTGATCGGCTCGGTGGAATTGTTTTCAGCGATCTTTGCGGCCATCGAAGCGCTGGGCGAACCACATTTGAGCGAGGCATTCAAGATCGCACTGATTGAATCGGTCGATACGTTCTTGGTGGCCGTCGTCCTGCTGATCATTGCGTTGGGGCTTTACCAACTCTTTGTCGGCCCAATTGACCGGTTGCCACCCTGGCTTGAAGCGCACAGCGTCAACGACCTGGAGAAGCGCCTCACCGGGATGGTAGTCACCGTGCTGAGCGTGATCTTTCTGACCCAGGTAGTCCAATGGCAAAGTGGGCTGGACATTCTGTGGATTGGGTTGGCGATCGGGGTCGTCGTGCTGGCGATCAGTGTGTTCCTGTATCAGGAGTCGAGGCACGACCACAAAGGATGATTGCTGACAAAATGTGCACTTGAGGCGGCTTGGTTTGAGCGGAGGCGACGTTTTGCTCTTGCTGCGCCGCATCATCTTAAATAACTCGTGTTGCTGTAAGAAAAAGTTCTCCACTGCCAATGCTGGAAAAACCACCTGATATTGAAGATGCAAACGTACTTGCGCGTCTACAAAGTGAATATAGTTTGCAGGCTGTTTCGCTTACATTTTTGCCCCTCGGCGCGGATGCGGACACCGCCGTCTATCGCGTGGTTGCGGACGACGCCGCGCCGTACTTTTTGAAATTACGGCGCGGCGTCTTTGTGGAGGCGTCGGTTGCGGTCCCTAAATTTCTGAGCGACAGCGGGATGAAGCAGATCATCACCCCTCTGCCAACGCAGACAGGAGAGCTCTGGGCAACGCTGGCGCCTTACACCCTGATCCTCTATCCCTTCGTAGAGGGGCGCAATGGATTTGAAGTTCCTCTATCCGCGCAGCAGCGGGTCGAGTTCGGCGCCGCGCTGAAGCGTTTTCATACCGCGGTGTTTCCGGCGGCGTTGACGCGCGGAACGCCACGCGAAACGTTTGCGCCGCGCTGGCGTGACCTTGCCCGCGCGTTCGTCGAGGACCCCGCACGGAGAAGTCGCCACGACGCGCTGGCCGCGGCGCTGAGCGACTTTTTGCAGGCCAGGCGCAGCGTCATTCTGGCTCTGGTGCAACGCGCCGGGCGGCTTTCGCAGCGGCTCCAGACGCAGACGCCGGACTTTATTCTGTGTCATGGCGATATTCACGGCTGGAATCTCCTGCTGGATCTCCACGGTTCGCTCTATATCGTCGACTGGGACACACTGATTTTTGCCCCCAAAGAACGCGACCTGATGTTCGTGGGCTGCGGATTAGGCGGCAGGGGACAGAGCCTGGAGGAAGAAATGCGCCTGTTCTATCGTGGCTATGGTCAGACGCAAGTGAACGCTAGCGCGCTCGCCTACTATCGCTACGAACGGATTATCGAAGATATCGCCCTGAACTGTGAGCAAATCTTTTTATCGAATGACGGTGAGCAAGATCGACAACAGGCGCTTGTCTATTTGCAGTCCAATTTTGCGCCCAGCGGCACGATTGAGCTGGCCTATCGGCTCGCCGCGGTTGGAAAATAGCCTTTGACGCAGAGCAAGTTGGCGCATTATCTGTGTTGGCCTTCATGAGTCTCCTCGTTTGCCGTCTCTTCGTAATCAGCCAGGCAAGCATCCAAAATTCCTATTGTGAATTTCCAGGAAATCAGCAAGAATTTCTACGAATTTCGCATGAATTCTGCAGTTGCTCTGATTGTTCGTTTACTCGAAACCGATCCGCTGGCGCTCGTTTTTCTCGACCTGTTGGTGCTCATTGCTCTATTCGGACGGCCCCTGCTGCTGCGCCACGTGAAGACGGAGAGTTGTCACGACTGAGGAGAGCGTTGCGAATGCAAGCTGCTGGGCTGGCGTCCTCTAAAACTGGCGATCATGAGCAAAGCGTCATAGCGTCGAGTTCGGAGAAAGTTGACGCTCCTAACCGTTTTGTTTACAATTGATTCATGATCCGGTCATTCGCTGACAAAGAAACTGAAGCGTTCTATAGGACCGGCAAATCGCGCCATTTTCCAGGCGACGTCCAAAAGCGCGCGGCAATGCGGCTTATGCAGTTAGATGCAGCCACACGCACTGAGGATCTACGCCTGCCGCCTTCAAACCGGCTGGAGGCGCTAAAAGACGACCGCAGTGGACAGTGGAGTATTCGGATCAACATCCAGTGGCGTATCTGTTTTCGCTTCGAAGATGGTGACGCGTTTGACGTTGAAATCGTCGACTATCATTAAACAGGGTGGAAGAAAGGTGCGCATGATCAATCAAGGATTGCCTGCTATTCATCCCGGTGAGTTTTTGGCGGAGATATTACAAGAGCTTGACCTTTCTCAAGCACGTTTTGCGCGCGCCATTGGTGTTTCTCCTATGCGCATATCGCACGTGGTGAACGGAATGCGCCCGGTGACCGCGGAACTGGCTCTGCGGTTTGGACGTGCGTTCGGGCAGTCGCCGCAGTATTGGCTTAATCTCCAAGCAAGTTATGATTTGAAGAGGGCTGAGACTACGATTCGAGATCAACTGTCAGAGATTGCCGAGTTGACTGTTGCGTAGCTGACCAGGAATGCAAATGAGTGACATAGAGTTAAAACGCAGCATCGACGCATGGTTTGCGGAATATGACGCACACTCTCAGCAAGGCGACGTCGAAGGGATGGCGGAAATGGCAATGTTTCCCCTCCATGTCATTACCGATGACGGCGCGGGCAATGGCTATACGGAGAACTGGACGCGCGCTCAGTTCGTTCAAACTATGACCGCGGCTATGCAAGATACGCCGCCCGACCTCGACATGCAGATGACGCGCACGCCCTTCTTTCTGACCGGCAACTTGGTCGCAGTGATCACCGACGCGGTCGTGACCGGCGGGGGACAGGTCTACGCGATGCGCTATGCTGACATCCTGGTCAAGGTTGACGGCCAGTGGAAGTTTCAGACCATGGTGCAAGGCGGCTGGGGCGACATGCTCAAGTCCCAACCTGCTTGATGACTAATCGCTTGTGCCTGCAATCTTCCAGGAAGCTTCGAAGCTTCCTGGAAGATTGCAGGCACAGAGATCAGTAGACAATCCCGTCCAACAGAAAAGGCTGCTCAGTCTGCAAACGCCAGGTCGGCCTTGACCTTGCCGTTGCTGCGGCTATCCGCGGGCGGCGTCTCGACGGACGGCTCCGCTTCCGCCAGCAGCGTGGCGAGTTCATCCACCTGACCGACGACCTCCTGGCGGAACTGCTGCGTGTACAGGCGATGATAGTGCCCGCCCAGCTTGAGCAGTTCGCGGTGCGTGCCCATCTCCTTGATGCGCCCGTCCTCGATGACCAGAATGCGCGTGGCGTTGCGGATAGTCGAGAGACGATGCGCAATCACAAAGCTGGTGCATTCGCGCATCAGCGTGTCCATGCCCTGCTGGATCAAGCTTTCGGTGAGCGTGTCTACGCTGGCGGTTGCTTCATCCATGATGAAGATGTCGGGCTGCGCCAGCACCGCGCGCGCCAGGCTCAGCAGTTGCTTCTGCCCCGTTGAAAGCAGCACGCCGCCTTCGCCGACCTGCTCCTCGTAGCCTTTTTCCAATTCCTTGACAAAGACATGCGCGCCGGCCAGTTTGGCCGCTGCCTCCACCTCTTCGTCGTTGGCATCCAGCCGGCCGTAGCGGATGTTCTCCCGGATCGTGCCGGAGAAGAGGTGCGGCGTCTGGAGCACCATACCGATGCGCGACTGGATGGCGTGCTGCGTCAGGTCGGTGTAGTCGTGCCCGCTCAGCACAATGCGCCCGCCCGTCGGCTCGAAGAAGCGACAGAGCAGGTTGACGATCGTGCTCTTGCCGCCGCCCGTCGGCCCGACAAGTGCAATCGTCTCACCGTGCTTGACGTGCAGGTTGAAGTCGCTCAGGATCGGCTTGCCTGCCTCGTACTGAAAGTTCACCTGGTCGAAGATAATGTCGCCGCCCAGGTTTTCCACGTCATGCGCTGCCGGCTTGTCGACAATGTCGGGCACGGCGTCGATCAGCGAGAAGATGCGCTCGCCCGATGCGATGGCCTGCTGCATCTCGGCAAAGACGCGCGCCATTTCCTGCACCGGCCACACCATGAAGAGCACGTAGGAGATGAAGGCGTACATGCCGCCCACGCTCAATCCGTCGCTCGACGCGGTGACGCCGGCATAAGTCACGATGCTGGCGATCGCCAGCGACGAGATCAACTGCACGGTCGGCAGGAAGAGCGCCGAATACCACGCTGCGCGATAGCCGGCGCGATACATCTCGCCTGTCAACTTGCCAAACTCACGCAGATTCGTCTGCTCGCGGTCAAGCGCCTTGATCACCCGCACGCCCGTGATCGTCTCGTTGTACGCGCCGGTGATCTTGGAGTTGACCTTGCGCACCTCACGATACTGCACGATGATGCGGCGCTGGAAGTAGATCGCAACGATAATGATGACCGGCACGATCGCCATCACAATCAGCGTCAGTTGTCCTGAGATCTGCCACATGAAAAAGAGCGCCGTAATAATGTTGAACGACGACCATGTCACGTCGAGCAGCCCCCACGTCACCAGTTCGGCCACGCGGTCGGTGTCCGAGGTGACGCGGCTGATGATCCACCCCACCGGCATGCGGTTGTAATAGGTCAGCGACAGCGCCTGCAAGTGATTGAACAGCCGCTGGCGCAGGTCATAGCGGATGCGCTCGCCTAGCAGCCCCGCCAGGTAGATGAAGACAAAGACAGCGCCCGCTTGAATGACGACCAGCGCGGCATACTGCTCGACGATCTGCACGAGCACGTCCCAGTTGCCGGCAGTGATGCCTTCATCCACCATCCGTTTGCTGAGATAGGTGAAGTATGAATCCAGCCCCGAAACCATCAGCACCGTGGTGAGAAAGCCGGCCACCCACAAAGTGTAGGGGCGCAGCAATCTTACCAGGCGACGTACAGTCTGGCCGCTGAAGGTTGCGTCGAATTCTTCCTCTTCGAGTTCAATAGGCTCAGACATTGCTCAGTTCCTCCTCCAATTCCGCTTCCAGGCGCGTCTGCGCCAGATAGATGCGGCGATAGATGCCTTCTTGCTCGACCAGCGTCTCGTGTGTGCCACGCTGCACGATGCGACCATGCTCCAGCACCAGGATCAGGTCGGCGTCCATCACGCTTTGGATGCGATGGGCGATGATAAAGGTCGTACGTCCCTGCATCAGCCGGCTCAGCGCTTGGCGAATCTCAGCTTCCGTCTCGAAGTCGACCGCCGAGGTGGAGTCGTCCAGAATCAGGAGGCGCGGATCCTTGAGCAAGGTGCGGGCGATGGCGACGCGCTGCTTCTGGCCGCCCGACAAGGTGATGCCGCGCTCGCCGACGAGCGTGTCGTAGCCGTGCGGCAGCTTGTTCAGGATCACGTCGTGGATGGCCGCCGCACGCGCCGTCTCTTCCACCTCTGCGTCCGGCACATCACGCGTCACGCCATAGGTGATGTTGTCGCGCACCGTGCGGCTGAAGAGGAACGGCTCCTGCTCCACGATGCCGATCTGCCGGCGCAGCGCGTGGCGCGGATACTCCTTGAGTTCGATGCCGTCGAGCAGGATGCGCCCGCTCGTGTACTCGTAGAAGCGCGGCAGCAGGTTGACGAGCGACGATTTGCCCGACCCCGTGCCGCCGATCAGCGCCACCGATTGCCCCGGCTTCACCGTGAAGGAGACGCCATGCAGCGCCGAGCGATCCGTGCCGGCATAGGCAAAGTGCACATCCTCGAAGATCAACTCACCTGTGACCGGCTGCGCGCCATTCACGCTGCCTTCAGCGACCGGCTCGCGCGCTTCCTTGACGACTTCCGACACGCGGCCAAAGGAGACCAGGCTCTCGGACATCTGCACGATCAGGCGCCCCAGGTTGCGCAGCGGCCAGATGATCCAGACGACGAGGCCAGCATAGGCCACATAGGCGCCGATCGTGATCTCGCCGTTGATGGTCATCCAGCCTGCAAACAGGAAGCCGCCCAGCATCTGCGCCGCGCACAGGATGTCGGTGATCGGCCAGAAGAGCGCGTGCATCAGCAGCAGATAGCGGCCGCGCGCATACTTTTTCTTGTTCTCGACATCGAATTTGTTCTCTTCATATTCCTGGCGAGCAAAGGCTTTCACCACGCGCACGCCGCTCAGATTCTCCTGCAGCGTGCTGGAAAGCTTCGCTTCCTGCTCCTGATAGGCTTCGTATGCCTTCTCAACGCGGCGGAAGAAGAAGAGCGAAATCACCATGACAATCGGCACGATGATGATCGAGAACCACGCCAGCCGCCAGTCCAGCAAGTAGATCGCGATGAAGTTCACGATGAAGAGCATGACGATGCGTCCGGCTTCGATCGCCTGGTCGGCAAAGAAGCGCCGGATCGTGTCGATGTCCGACGTGGCGCGCTGGATCAATTCACCCGTCTGCATCTTGTCGTGATAGGTGAAGCTCAGCCGCTGGATATGGTCGTAGAGATATTCACGGATGCGCCTGGCAATGCCTTCCGCGGTCTTGGCGGCCAGCCGCCGGCTGTTAAAGGTGGCAAACGCCTGGACGACAGCCATCCCCAGAAAGCCGGCCACATAGACGGCCAGATGGATGTCGCGTGCGCCGGCCAGCATATAATGGTCGACAAAGTTGGCCAGCAACAAGAAGGTGACGGTGTTCATAATGGCCGCGATGCCCATGCTCACCGTCGAGACCAGGTACTTGCCGCGGAATCCGGTCATCAGCGCCCAGAAGCCATGCAGCTTGCCGATGCCGATCGTCTGTTTGAGGTCGAACTCTGGTTGTGTTGTTGATTGCGCTGTTGTATTGATCATTGTTTCTCTCTCCATGACACAAGCGGCGACGCTGATTGACTCATGCAATCAGCAGATAGACGCCGCTCGATCGCGTTTCTAATCCTTCGCCCCGCCACGCACCACTGCTGTCCTCACCATCGGGGGCCTCATCATCGAGCCAGGTAAACGGTGCGTCCACGCCAGGCTGCGTTTCTGCCTTTTCTCGTGGACGCGACAGGCCGCCTGTCTCATCCTCTGCCGCAAGGTGGGCGTCATGCCAGCGCGCCGGGCTATCTGATGGCGCCCCACGCGCTGCACGCTCCGTCGCAGCTGCCTTTGTCTCGCCTTCGCTTTTCATCTCACCTTCACCATCCATAACAATTGTCTGTGACAACAATCTGTAACAAAAAATGCAGGCATCTGGAGCAATGTCCGATGCCTGCATGGCTGGTTGCTTTCTCGTGCGCCGCGCAATGACAAGCACGTCATTGCACAGAGCCAAGACAAACAAAAAGGCCGCAGGCACCGGTGTGGTGCATGCGGCCCGTAACTAACTTTACAGTTTAGTTATGGGTGACAGACGCACCACTCCCTTTGCGCAGAAATCCACCACCGGCGATCGATGTGATTAGGATTTTGTGGAAGAGCATAACCATTGTGCGTCCGTTCCTTTCTTGGTTATGGGCGCGAGCACCTCTCGCGCAAGAGACAATCTAGCACAGTGCGCAGGCGTTTGTCAAGCGCTGCGCAGAACAAATTTTTTCATGATGGATAGCGCTACAATTCTACCGTCGTCCCCAATTCAACCACGCGGTCGGGCGGCAGCGAGAAAAAGTTGGCGGCGTTGGTGGAGTTGCGGCTCATCACCACAAAGAGCTTTTCACGCCACGGCGCCATCCCCGGGCGCGACGTGGCCAGCAGGCGTTCGCTGCCCAAGAAGAAGCTGACATCGTCCAAATCGAGGGCAAGCCCGTGGGCATCGGCCATCGTTAGATCGCGGAATACGTTGCTCGTCTCCATAAAGCCATAGTGGAGCGTCATGCGATAAAACCCGTGCCCGATATCCTGGATCGACATACGATGGTCGGGCGGCACGCGCGGCACCTCGTAGGTGCTGACGGAAAGCAATACCACGCGTGCGTGGAGCACCTTGTTGTGGCGCAAGTTGTGGATCAGAGCCGGCGGCGTGCCGTCCGGGTCGCTGTACATGAAGATCGCGGTGCCCGGCACCCGCACCAGCTTGTCAAAATCCAGATGTTCGACAAAGTCGCTGAAGCGGCGCGTACCGGCCTTCAACCGTTGGCTCAGCAACGAACGTCCCTGTCGCCACGTCGTCATCATGATCATGACGGCGAGGCCGATGGTCAGCGGGAACCAGCCGCCGGCCGGAATTTTGACCAGGTTGGCGCCCCAGAACGCGACATCGATCACGAGAAAAAAGATCGTCGAGCTCAACGCCGCCCACAGAGGCCAGCGCCAACGCGTGCGCTCCACGCGGAAGAGCAACAAGGTCGTGATGACCATAGTGGTGGTGACCGCCACGCCGTACGCTGCGGCCAGATTGCTCGATGAGCCAAAAGCAAGCACGAGCAACACGCACGCGATCATCAGCACCCAGTTGATCGCTGCAATGTAGATCTGTCCCCTTTCTTTGGCAGACGTGTGGAGGATGGGCACGCGCGGCAGATAGCCAAGCTGCACCGCCTGCATCGTCAGCGAGAACGCGCCTGTGATCAGCGCCTGCGAAGCGATGACGGTGGCGGCGGTGGCAATGATCACCAGCGGGATCAGCGCCCAGCTCGGCGCCATCTGGTAGAAAGGATTTTCCACGGCCTCGGGATGTTGGAGCAGCAAGGCGCCCTGTCCGAAGTAGTTGAGCAACAGCGCTGGCAGCACGATGGCAAACCAAGCCAGGCGAATGGGGGACTTGCCAAAATGTCCCATATCGGCGTAAAGCGCCTCGCCGCCGGTCACGACCAGAAAGACCGACCCCAACACCAGGAAGCCGCGCCAGCCATTGAGCCAGAAGAATTCAAACCCATAATAAGGGTTGATTGCGGCCAAAACGCTCGGCTGGCGCACGATCCAACTGAGGCCCAGCACCGCGAGCACCGCAAACCAGAGAAGCGTAATCGGGCCAAAAATGCGCCCTACGCGTTCGGTGCCGCGACTTTGGAACATGAAGAGTCCCACCAGGATGATGATGGTGATCGGCACAATATAGGGGTTGAAGAAGGGCGTTGCGATACCTAAACCTTCCACCGCCGAAAGCACCGAGATCGCGGGGGTGATCATGCCGTCGCCATAGAGGAGCGCCGTGCCAAATAACCCCAGCATTACCAGCGTCCAACGCCAGGTGCCGGTGATCATCACCCGGCGTTTGGCGCCGATCAGCGCAGTCAACGCCAGAATGCCACCCTCGCCGTGGTTGTCGGCGCGCATCACGAAAATTAGATACTTGACCGAGATGACCAGAATCAGCGCCCAGAAAATCAACGAAAGCACCCCAAGAATATTATTCGCCGAGGGCGGGATGCCATAGCTGTCGTGGAAGGATTCGCGGAAAGCATAGAGGGGGCTGGTGCCGATATCGCCGTAAACGACGCCCAGCGCGCCCAGCGCCAGATAGTATAAGTGCTTCCCGCGCGGCGCCTCCCGGGCGGTAGGGGCAAAATCAAATTGTGATTGCTGGCCATCGAGTTCAGTCATAGGATCCCATTCGTTGCAAAATTGCGAACTGCTAAATTTCTGCAAATCGCTAAAAATTCTATGCGTTGTTGGACAAACAGACGGCGCGTTCAAAAGTCATATCAATCCGATGACCTTTGAACGCACTTCTGCAAACTAACATAGCAACGAATTTTGATCAACTCGTTGCTACCTGGCGCCATTGTTCTAACGCTTTGTCCAAATCCTCCGGCATGGTGAAGCTGCGCACGGTTTCCAGAAAAGTGCGAACATCCGGGGTCAGACTGCGCAATTCCTCCAGTTTAGGCCCGATGGGGCTGGTGGCCGCGGCGCCCGTGCCGTAGCTGCCATGAAAGGCAAAGTAGGCCTGGTTGAGGGTGCGGATCGCGTAGCCATTTTCGACAAAGAGCAGCCGGCGGATTTCCATGTACTCTTCGGCATCCTCCACCCGTCCCAGCGCGAGAAATTGGTCGACGACTTCGCGCGTGTGACGCATCTCTTTGCGGAAGTCAAAAGCAGGGGGTGCTGTCTCACCGGCATCGACGGCAGCCGCACGCGCGGCAAGGCTTTGCGCAAACTCCGGATAATGGAGTTCCAGCACGCGCTCTCCGATTTCATCGCCCACGATGTCGGCGACCGTCTCGTTGAGAATCGTCAGATCGGAGGTAGTGCTGTAATTGAAGCCAAGCGGAAAGAGGGTCAGATAGTTGTGCACCCATTCGTGCGCCACCGTGGAGAGCACCCATGCCAACGGCGCACGGTCGATGACCAACGTCGGATAAGCGCCCAACCCACCAATATTCGTGATATAGGCGCTCAGGTCATCCTCCTGCCGGATCGCCTGTTCGATCCGCTCGCGTTCGGCGACTGGTACGCCCGGCTGGAGCATTGCATAATGCGCCGACGTAATGCGTGCGCGTGGGCTGACGACCATTTTCATGGGCGGTTCGCTAAAGGTGAACCAGACTGGCGGAAACGCATTGCCAAACCACGTGATGCCCTCCTCGACCAATGCCGCGCCAACCTGCCCTTCCAGGATGGCCTCGGCTGCCGGGCGCGCGGCGTCCTGTTCGGTGCGCCGCGCGTCGATCTGCTGTTGCAACGATATGCTCTCTGCGGTGGCAGCGCCGTCTGTTTCACCGGCCCCTGTTTCACTACCAGCGCCTTCACTGTAAATGCGTTCGACCTGCGCTTCCAGCGCGCCGATCTCCTCTGCGCGAGCCAGGTAGCGCTGCACAAGCGTTGCCTGGTCAGTTGACGTCAGCCCGGCTGCCGGCTGGTGAAATTGTTCGCTCACCTTCCGACCGACCGCTGTAAATTCCCAGGCGATCAAATCCCACATCCACCCATCCACTTTGGCATCGAGGCTGTAGCGTAGCTGCGTGAAGCTATCAACATTGGCGCTGCCCAACAGAGTCAATGCCACCACCACGGCCGCGGTCAGGCCGGTGATCTGGCGGAGGCGCACACGCCAACCGCGCCGGCTGCCTCTGCTCACCTCACTCCTCATTTCGCCGATTGCAAGCTCTGGCGTTGACTGCATTCTCATCATGGCGTGTAGTATAGCAGAACCATGCTTTGACCGGGCTTGCCTGCAATACTTTGTGCTCACTATCAAGCGCCGCCGCCGCCCCCTACGTCACGATTGTGCTGGCAGCGCGCGGACAGAGACAATCGTGGCCTGTGTGTTACACTAGTGGCCGACGGAATACCTGTTTGCGCCAGCCGTTTTGTCCTTGATTGCCGACCAGCCGATCCATGTCACAGCTTGCTTTATTGTCTGAAGCCACCGAACCTGAAAGCGCCAGAACCAATGCCACGGCCAACCGGCTGGGCGTAGATGATCGCGCGGTGCATGATTGGTATCGCTTCGTGCTTTCCTTTCCGCCCCATCTCGTGCGCGATTATCTGCAGCGTTTCAAGCTGGCGCCAGGACAAACCGTGCTCGACCCATTCTGCGGCACGGGGACGACGGTGGTGGAAGCAAAATTGCAGGGGCTGGCTGCCGTTGGCGTCGAGGCCAACGCACTGGCGCACTTTGCCGGCAGCGTCAAGACCGATTGGATGGTCGATCCTGCTGCGCTGCTGCGTCGCACCCAGCAGATTGCCGCTGCGACGCGCCAAGCTATTGAACGCAGCCAACCCAATGCGTTGCGCACATTGCCGGCGGAGGCCGAAGCCTTGCTGCTTAAGGGCTCGATCAGCCCGCTGCCGCTGCACAAGGTGTTGTTATTGCTAGAACAGATCGACAGTGCGTGCGACGAGCCGGGCTACCGCCATTTGCGTCTGGCGCTGGCGCACACGCTGGTGTACGACGCGAGCAACCTCCATTTTGGCCCAGAGGTAGGTGTGCGCCGCACAAAGCTTGTCGATGCTCCGGTCGTTGAAAGTTGGCTGGCTGCGGTGGAACGTATGGCCGATGACTTGTACAGGGTGGATCGCACTGCGCCGCCTGTCACCATCCACCACACCGATGCACGTCGGCTTTCAGATCTGCTGGAGCCACGATCTATCGATGCTGTTTTCACGTCGCCGCCCTATCCAAACGAGAAGGACTACACACGCACCACCCGTCTCGAATCGGTTGTACTTG
>Ga0154020_10004745_pt1 | contig 16149 bp, 6 predicted proteins | sample Klosneuvirus_201_FD_109709 | JGI IMG/M metagenome (GOLD analysis project Ga0154020, IMG submission 109709) | Active sludge microbial communities from wastewater, Klosterneuburg, Austria - Klosneuvirus_20160825_MG | ecosystem: Engineered > WWTP > Aerobic digester > Activated sludge | place...
AAGGGCAAATTTTTACGTTCAGAAATGCGATCCGCTTCCTGCATTTTGGTCATTGAATTCCTTCGGAAGTACTTTCAGTACACATACTGTTTGTTATGATAGTACGAATATAAGTTCCGGAGGGAAAAATGCAATTTCAGTATCAACAAGTGGTTCAGGAATAGGTTCAACTAGCGATCAGTTCAGTATGGTCTCCTGCAATTTAGTGGATGATGGTTCGCTCACTTGCAGATTGTACAGCGTTGAAAAAGGTAATTCGCTTTCTCCGGGTGAGACAGGTTTGATGTTTCGAATGAACTCTTCTGCCTCAAATGCACCGTTCATTATGGCAGGATTAAATGCAAATGGAAAAGCATTTATTCGGTATAGGAATACCTCTGGTACTACTGCAGTTGATTCAATCGTTCTCAGCCCATTTATCCCATACCCGATTGACTTGAAACTTACGCGTAATGGAAATTTGTATATGGCAGAAATTGGTGGTGTGAATGTTGGAGCTTTTAATCTTGTTCTCGGAGACACCATCCTTGGTGGTATGGTCGCATGTGCAGGAAATTCTTCTCTCATTAATCAAACCGCTTTTGGCGATATAGTCGATTCAGGATTTACAAAGTTGAATGTTGGGATTAGTTCTCAGCTTGAACATGCAACTGCAATCCTGTATCCGGATCCTGCACATAACAGTATTACGATCAAATTGAATGCCCTTGGTGATTTCGAATACCGGGTGTTCAATGTATTGGGTGGAAAAGTACTGGAGGGAACGATTCCACTTAATTCCCTCACCCATACAATTGATATTTCGAACTTGAAGAGTGGAAATTATTTTATAGATCTTACCGGCAGAATTGAACAGACTAGAGGCAGGTATCGATTTTTAAAGAATTGATAAATTATTTTGAGGCTTATTTAGACACATTTAATTTAATAAGAAATAAAACATGAATAAAATTCCAAAGATTAATTTAAACAAAGGAAAAAGAATTCAAAAGCAAATTTGGAGTCTGACTCTTTCTGTCTTTTTTATATTCCCGCTTTCTCTAATTTCCGTTCATGGACAGGATCTCGACAAGCTTAAGAGTCAAAGCTGGATGAAAATTATGCAGGACGAAGCGAGTGTAAATTTTTTCACTGCTCAAAAGGATTATTCAAAATTTAAAAAAGCTTATATAAAGGACGAAGCCAAAAAGGAGGCCCGTGAAAAAAAGAAGCAGTTAAAACATCCTACACCCAATGAATCCCATCTTGAGAATCCGGAGGAGTCCATAATGATGGCTTACGAAAAATGGGCCAGAAGCATGAAGCCATTTGTGGCAAAGGATGGGAAAGTAATGCCAGTAGATCAGAGAATGAAGATTGTTCAAGGTGAAAAAAGGTAGATCAATTTTTTTTGCAGAGGAAAACTCAGACCTATCTATTAACGGGTCATTCTAAGACAAGTGTTTTTAAATTATGCTATCGATAATTATGATTCATTGATTCCGTGATTGGTTTCATCATTGATCATAGTGTGGAACGATGGCTTTTTCCTACCTTGCCAAAATCTCCATAATATGTGATTCCCGGATTTATTTTTTAAAACCACAGTTTCACCATTCGAGCTGATTAACTATGGACAAACGAGTGCAAGACATTGAGATCAAAGATTTCACTTACGATTTACCTGAATCCAGAATTGCTAAATACCCTCTCCCTGAAAGAGATTCAAGCAAATTACTGATATATCGGGATGGAGCCATTCAAGAGACGACCTATAGCAAAATAGCTGACTTCCTCCCACAGCATTCACTTTTGATTTTTAATAATACTAAAGTCATACAGGCAAGACTGAATTTTAAAAATTTAAATGGTGCCAGAATTGAAATATTTTGTCTGGAACCCGGTGCACTTAATCCGGAATATGCAACTGCAATGAGTCAACAAGGAAGCGTGGAATGGAAATGTTTTATAGGCAGGCTGGTGAAATGGAAAGAAAAAGTCATTACTAAAAATGCAAATGATCTCAGCCTGAATGCTGAGATGGTTGGTGAGAGTGGAGGAGTCTATACAATCAGATTTACATGGCAACCGGAACAATTCAGTTTTGCCGAAATACTTCAGCATTTCGGTGAGATGCCAATTCCTCCGTATATGAAAAGAGAATCTGAAAAGATTGACGAAAGCAGATACCAGACTGTTTATGCCAGGGAGCATGGCTCTGTCGCAGCGCCAACAGCCGGTTTGCACTTTACAGATGGAATTTTCGAAAGTCTTGGTACTAAATCTATCTCAACTGATTTTGTGACATTGCATGTCGGCGCCGGGACCTTTAAGCCCGTGAAATCCGACACAATGGCCGGCCACGATATGCATGCAGAATGGATTGAAGTGAGGAGGGAATTTGTTGAGAAAATACTGATGTTCATTTCGAATGCGATGTCAAAACAGAAAATAATTTCTGTCGGCACAACTTCCTTGCGAACCCTGGAAAGTCTTTATTGGATGGGTGTTAAGGCATCTATTAATCCGGATTCCACATTAGATCAGCTAGAGATACTTCAATGGGATGCTTATGATCTGCCACAGGAAGTTAATCCTGCCGATGCAATGAGAGCATTGCTTTCCTGGATGGATTATAACGTCATACAAAATATTTTTTGCAGAACGAAAATACTTATTGCCCCTCCTTATAAATTAAAAACTGCAAAGGCACTCATCACTAATTTCCATCAACCAAATTCTACATTATTGCTTCTCGTGGCAGCAGTCGTCGGTTCTGACTGGCAAATGATTTATAATTATGCCCTCAGGAATGATTTCAGATTTTTAAGTTATGGAGATGGAAGTCTTCTGTTTAGTAAATAGCCCTTCATGGTGAGGTCCTTTTTAAAATGAGTCTAATTTATTAACTGAGTGCAATTTCTGAAGAAGCGGTTTAGCTCTTTTCAAAGGGCTGTTTATACCGGAAATTTCCTTCGTTAATGTTAATTTGTATGTTCATTTAAATGTTTTTTTGCCTGCGAAACAGGCCTTCCTCCTGAATAATTTTTAGCACCTTCGTAGAATCCACTTGACGATGATGTATTTATCCTTCTGTAAAGGAATTTCGTTCCTGTGAAAGGCGAACTCAGCTTGCATGTGGATAAAAAGCAAAAAAGCATTTTATGAAATTGATACCATCGGCTCACGAACTCATCACCAACATGGGAGCCATTTTTCGACCCCAGACTGATACAGGAGATTTTCAGAATGAAGAACCACTGCGTGCAGAGTTATATGGCTCGGGGCAAATGGAGCGCTTTGGAAAAAGGCTGGCAGGAACGCATAATCTGAGTACAAAACCAGCCAAAGACCATCTGTTGAAACGTCTCGATGACAATGAGACCGTTCTGCACATGGTGCGTAAGCTTCTGACTAATTCTATCAAACAGCATCATCAGCTTACTCCTGCCGGCGAATGGCTCATAGATAATTTTTATCTCATTGAAGAGGATATCCGAAATGCTAAACTACATTTTCCCAAAGGGTATAGTGAAGACCTGCCTCAACTATTCAGTGAACCTGTCGCCGGGCGTACGCGGATCTACGATATTGCTTTAAATATTATTTCACATAGTGATGGCCGTGTCGACATCGATAACCTGAGCAGTTTTATCAAAGCATATCAGACTGTTAATCCATTGCAGCTCGGAGAATTGTGGGCAATACCTATTATGCTGCACCTTGCATTGATAGAAAATCTCAGACGTGTGGCAGCCCGGATTGCAATCGACCGCATTGACGCTAACCTGGCTGACTTTTGGGTCAAGCAGTTTATTGAAACGGTTGAAAGTAATCCCAAGAATCTGATATTGGTAATTGCGGATATGGCTCGATCATCTCCGCCAATGTCAAGCGCCTTTGTCTCTGAACTTACTCGACAGCTGCGTGGACAGGGCCCGGATCTCGCCCTTGTGCTTAACTGGATGGAACAGCAATTAACGGACTCTGGTCAGACAGGTGCAGAATTGGTAAATGTTGAAGTTCAAAAGCAGGCTGCTGATCAGGTTTCGATGAGCAATAGCATTGGAAGTATTCGTGTCCTCACTGCCATGGACTGGCGGGATTTTATAGAGGCTCATAGCGTTGTTGAGCAAACTTTGCTTGAAGATCAAAAAGGCGTGTACGGATCTATGGATTTTGCCACACGTGACCGATACCGACATGTGGTGGAAGGAATCGCTAAGAAAAGTAAACTCACTGAAAAGGAAGTTGCAAGAATAGCTATAGAATTGGTACAGGAAAATTTGCTCAAGGAAAACCGGGATGAGCGAGCTTCGCATGTTGGATATTTTTTAATTGACAAAGGGCTTGCTCAGACAAGGCAAATTGCAAGGATGCGTATGTCGGTGGGAGATCGTTTAAGGACGATCTCAAAAATCAATTCTCTCAAAGTATACTTTGCTTCAATTCTCGTGGTAACTGCTATTATCACAGTATGGTTTTTTACAAAAGCCTCATCAGACACACAAAATTATTGGTTGCTGAGCATCATCACCTTGCTTTCAGTCTTATGTGCAAGTCAGCTGGCAATAACATTGATTAATTTTTTTGCAACCCTCCTCGTCAAGCCGCACCTTTTACCTCGTATGGATTTTTCTAAGGAAATTCCTAAGGAGTATAGCACCATGGTTATTATTCCGGCCATGCTGACAAATACTTATGAGATAGAAACCCTTGTTGAATCTCTGGAAGTACGATTTCTTGCAAACCGGAATAAAAACCTGCATTTTGGTTTGCTCACAGACTTCACGGACGCAACATCGGAAACTAAACCCGGTGATGGTACGCTTGTCAATCTAGCAAGGGAAAGAATAGTTGAACTCAACAAGAAATATGGGCAAGGAAAGGAAGATTTATTTTTTCTTTTTCATCGACCGCGCCGTTGGAATCCTGCGGAGAATGCTTGGATGGGTTATGAACGGAAGCGTGGAAAATTGTCAGAACTAAACTCCTTCTTACGAGGTGATTCAAAGGATCGTTTTTCACTTGTCATTGGTGATACAAATATTTTCCCATCGATAAAATACGTTATCACGCTCGATGCGGATACTCAATTACCATTAAATTCCGCATGGAAACTTGTAGGCACGATGGCTCATCCGCTTAACCATCCTTGCTATAGTGAGAAGAAGAAGCGCATTACACAAGGCTATGGGATTTTACAGCCGCGTGTATCAATTCATCTCCCGGATACAGATAGCTCGCCTTACGCGCGCATGCATGGAAATGAACCTGGACTTGATCCCTATACGAGAGCATCATCTGATGTGTATCAGGATTTGTTTGGTGAAGGTTCTTTCATAGGAAAGGGAATTTATGAAGTGGATACATTCATGAAAGTATTGGATGGGAAATTTTCAGAGAATAAAATTCTTAGCCATGATTTGCTTGAAGGGTGCTATGTACGTTCTGGTTTAGTGAGCGATGTTAATTTGTTTGAGAAATATCCGGAAAGTTATGCCGCCGACATGAAACGGATTTCAAGATGGGTGAGGGGAGATTGGCAGATATTTTCTTGGTTCTTACCTGTCGTACCTGCTCCGGGAAAACGCTGGGTAAAGAATCCTATTTCAATTTTGTCACGCTGGAAAATATTTGATAATATCCGTAGAAGTCTTGTCCCTTTTGCAATTACAGTTCTGATTCTCCTTGGATGGCTAATACTCCCTTCTACATTGTTCTGGACATTAGTAGTTACCGGTATTATCATATTCCCGATTTTTATCAGTTCCACCTGGGCATTTATCAGGAAGCCGAAGGATGTAAATCTTTTATTCCACCTGAAATATTCCTGGACCAATATTGAAAATGTTTTTATTAAAACGCTTTATGCACTGATATGTCTTCCTTATGAAGCTTACTCAAATTTAAAATCGATTCTTCTTGCATTATGGAGGATGCTTATAAGCAGGAAAAAACTTCTTGAATGGAGTACTTCAAGTCAAAGCGCAAGCAGTGGTAAGCCAAAGTTAATGGATTCCTATACATCGATGTGGATAGAACCTGTTTTGGCTCTCATCGTGATTGTTTATTTATCAGCCAATGATTCGATCAGATTAGTTCTTGCGGGCCCCATACTTTTTATGTGGTCGCTTGCTCCTTTGATAACGCTTTGGAGTAGTTTGCCTTCACCTTCACAGGGAGCCATGCTATCTGATAAGCAGGTTGTCTTTCTTCGAAAGGTTTCACGACGTACATGGAGTTATTTCGAACGTTTCATTGATGCAAATAATAATTTCCTTCCTCCTGATAATTATCAGGAGCAGCCTGAAAAGCAACTTGCCAATCGGACTTCTCCCACAAATATGGGCTTATCACTGTTGTCTAACTTGTCAGCATGTGAGTTTGGATACATTACCCTTGCACAGTTTCTTGATCGCACGTCCGAGACCATAAGCTCCATGAAAAAACTGGAGCAGTTCCGGGGTCATTTTTATAATTGGTACGATACTGAATCCTTGAATCCGCTAATGCCTAAATATATTTCAACGGTTGACAGCGGTAATCTTGTAGGACATCTAATAGTCCTGAAACAAGGACTGTTGGCTTTGCCGGAAAAGGAAATATTAGCTGAAAAACTTTTCCTTGGAATCCAGGATACCATTCGTGTTTTAAGTGATTCACTCGATAAGTCAGAGAAGGAACAAATTAAGGAATTCGCTGATGACGTAGATAAAATTTGCGTAACCGACACTAATTCCATTGAAGACCTAATTTTAAATATTTCGCGACTCACAAATTCATTCGTTTCAATTATCGATAGCCTAAACAATGATCCGGATAGCGAAACCTATTGGTGGAAAGAGAGGTTATTGTCTCAACTGGAAAGAATGCAGAAAGAGACTGAGATTTTTTCACCATGGTCTAAGGGTTCAATCGTTCCTGAAAAATTCAAGAATTTCCTTTCCTTGAATGTCAATGCAAGTTTGGTGGATTTGAAGAACGCTGCCGTGATTTTACAAAATGAAATCAAAAAAAATATTTCTGAACCGGTTTCTGATCTTGAAAAAGAGTGGATGATAAGTATTCAATCCGAACTTGACAGGTCTGTTAAAATAGCCGATGAAAGATTGAGTGTATGCGCAGAGTTGGCAAATGTATGCAATGATTTTTCTGACATGGAATGGGATTTCTTATATGATAAGTCCAGCCACCTCTTTACGATTGGATATAATGTTCAGGAGAACAGAAGGGATCCGAGTTTTTATGATTTGCTTGCTTCAGAAAACAGACTTGCTGTCTTCACAGGAATTGCGCAAGGAAAAATACCTGAGGATAGTTGGTTTGCTCTTGGCCGCTTACTTACCAATGTGAATGGAAAACCAATTTTGCTCTCCTGGAGTGGCTCTATGTTCGAATACCTGATGCCTCTTCTTGTGATGCCCACCTATGATAATACCTTGCTGGATCAGACCGGTAAAGCAGCTGTCCAATGGCAGATTGAATATGGAAAACAGAAAGGTTTGCCTTGGGGAATTTCGGAGTCGGGTTATAACATGGTTAGTGCTAATTTAAATTATCAGTACCGAGCTTTCGGTGCTCCTGGGCTTGGCCTTAAGCGAGGACTGGAAGAGGATTCCGTGATCGCACCTTATGCTTCGGCAATGGCGCTGATGGTGGAACCTGAGAAAGCATGTGCCAACCTTGAACTGCTTTCTGAAAAGGGATTTGAAGGAAGACATGGATTTTATGAGGCAATAGATTATACACCTTCACGTTTACCAAGAGGCCAGTCGAGTGCCACTGTTTTTTCTTTTATGGCTCACCATCAGGGAATGAGTCTTTTATCACTCGCTTACTTGCTCCTAGACAAACCAATGCAAAAACTTTTTGAGGCCGAACCTCAGTTTAAGGCAGTATTGTTGTTGTTGCAAGAGAGAATTCCAAAGGCGACGACCTTCTTCGCGCATACTACTGATGCCATTGATCTTAATCAAGTTGCAAGTGGAACAGAAATGCGGGTTATCACAACTCCCAACACCTCAACTCCGGAAGTTCAGCTTCTTTCCAATGGGAAATATCATGTGATGCTTACCAATTCCGGTGGTGGTTACAGTAAATGGAAGAATCTTGATGTCGTTCGTTGGCGCGAAGATATTACAAGTGATAATTGGGGGACATTTCTGTATATCAGGGATCTGATGAGTGGAGATTTTTGGTCGGCAACACATCAGCCCACTTTAAAGAGAGGAGAAGGATACGAGGCTGTATTTTCTCAGGGACGAGCAGACTTTCGTTCCGTCAACAATGAATTGCTGACTCGCACCGAAGTTGTGGTTTCTCCGGAGGATGATATTGAAATGCGCAGGTATCATATCACAAATAATTCTTCCGTTCGCAGATCTATCGATGTAACCAGTTATGCTGAAGTTGTGCTCGCATCTGCAGCTTCTGACCTTATACAACCTGCATTCAGTAATTTATTTGTGCAGACTGAAATACTTCATGATAAAAATGCAATCATTTGTACGCGACGTCCTCGTTCTGTTGGCGAGCATCCACCATGGATGTTTCATCTAATGACCGTTCAAGGTAAAGAACCGGTAGGAGTATCTTTTGAAACAGACAGGATGGAGTTTATTGGTCGTGGAAATAGTGTAAGGAATCCACGCGCCTTACAAAGTTTTAATCCCCTTTCCGGAAGCCAGGGATCTGTCCTTGATCCCATAGTATCCATCAGGTACTATATTAACCTTGATCCAGGCGAAACGGTTACCATTGATATGTTGTCAGGAATAGCCGATACTAAAGAACATTGTCTCGGTTTGGTGAATAAATACAAAGACAAACATCACAAGGATCGGATTTTTGAATTGGCCTGGACACATAGTCAGGTAATCCTTCGACAAATTAATGCAACCGAAGCGGATGCCCAGCTTTATGCAAGACTTGCAAGTCCGATATTGTTCACCAACTCTGCTTTCCGTGCAGACCCTTCTGTACTTATCAATAATCACAGAGGGCAATCAGGATTGTGGGGCTATTCAATTTCAGGTGACCTGCCAATTGTGCTTCTGAAAATTGAAAAACAATCGAGCATGTTATTGGTGAAACAATTGGTGCAAGCTCATTCATTTTGGAGATTAAAAGGTCTTACTGTTGATTTGGTTATCTGGAATGAGGAACGAACAGGATACCGACAGGATTTTCAACATGATCTTCTTGGGTTAATTCCGGCAGAGCTTGTCGATCGTCCTGGAGGTGTATTTATACGAGCTGCAGATCAGATATCAAGTGAAGACAGAATATTATTTCAGACAGTTGCAAGAATCAACATGTCGGATCTTGATGGAACTTTAGCCGAACATGTTAAACGCAAACAGGTTTCGAAAACGTCTATTCCGAAAATAATTCCATCTCCCGAACAGAAATCTTCATCGAACAAATTGGCAATTCCGGAAGATCTCCAGTTTTTCAATGGTCTGGGAGGATTCTCTCAGGATGGAACTGAGTATGTAATCATTCAGAAAGAAAAGAAGCATACACCAACTCCATGGGTAAATGTTATTGCAAACCCTCATTTCGGAACAGTAATCTCGGAGAGCGGTACAGCTTATACTTGGATAGAAAATGCACATGAGTCGAGACTTACACCATGGAGAAATGATCCGGTGAGTAATTCAGGTGGCGAAGCATTTTATATTCGTGATGAGGAAACCGGAAATTTCTGGTCAGCAACATCGCTGCCAAGACCCGGTGACACACCATATATTACCCGCCATGGTTTTGGTTATAGCGTATTTGAACATTTGGAAAATGATATTCATACAGAATTACTTGTATATGTAGACATAGAACTTCCCATAAAATTCAACGTGCTGAAAGTAAAGAATGTTTCCGGCAGAACTCGCAAGCTTAGTGCAACCGGATACGTTGAATGGGTACTCGGAGATAATCGCGTTAAGAATGCCATGTATGTTCATACTGAACCGGATTCTCTCAGTGGGGCAATACTTGCAAAGAATCCTTACAATACTGAATTCTCGCGCAGGGTTGCTTTCTTCGATACCGATGATCCTAAGAAAACATTTACCGCTGATCGAACTGAGTTTATTGGCCGAAATGGAACACTGCAAAATCCGGATGCCATGTCCAGGCAAAAACTTTCGGGAAGAACAGGGCTTGCACTTGACCCTTGTGCAGCTTTGCAAGTCTCCTTCGAACTTAAGGCAGGAGAAGAGAAAGAAATAATTTTCAGACTCGGTGCAGGTCATGATCAGGAGAATGCAAGTTATCTTGCCTATCAATTTAAGGGAAGTGCTGTTGCCCTTGACTCTATTGAAAAAGTGAAAAAATACTGGAAGCATGCTATCGGCGCCATTAAAGTTGAAACTCCGGATCCTGCTATTAATATTATTTCAAATGGCTGGCTCAATTATCAAACTCTTTCTTCCCGGATTTGGGGACGAAGTGGATTTTATCAGTCAGGCGGAGCTTATGGTTTCAGAGATCAATTGCAGGATGTGATGTCGCTTCTTCATGCCACGCCTCAACTTGCAAGAAAACAAATTCTGCTTTCTGCATCACGCCAGTTTAAGGATGGTGATGTACAGCACTGGTGGCATCCTCCTATGGGAAGAGGTGTGCGAACACGTTGTTCCGACGATTACCTTTGGTTGCCTTTAGTTACTTCAGTGTACATTTCTCATACGGGCGATACAGCCATTCTTGATGAATCTGTGAATTGGCTCGAAGGAAGACAATTGAATGAAGGCGAAGAGTCTTATTATGATCTTCCGGTGCAGTCTTTTCAATCGGCGAAACTCTATGAGCATTGTGTGCTTGCAATAAGAAATGGTTTCAAGTATGGTGAACGAGGACTCCCTCTCATCGGCACGGGAGACTGGAATGATGGCTTTGACAGAGTGGGGGAGCACGGAAAGGGTGAAAGTGTTTGGATGGCATTTTTTCTGTATGATATTCTAATTAAATTCTCTGAAATAGCAGAAAATTATAATGACACAGCTTTCGCAGAAGAATGCTTGAAAGAGGCTGCTCAGTTAAAAGTGAATGTTGACAAATCCGCCTGGGACGGAAATTGGTATAAGCGAGCCTGGTTCGATGATGGAACACCGCTCGGATCTTCTGTTAACGACGAGTGTATGATTGATTCTATATCTCAAAGTTGGTCTGTATTATCTCAGGCCGGGGAACCTAATCGCGCAAACACTGCAATGGAATCTGCATATAAACATTTGGTCCAAAAAGATTTTGGCATAATTAAATTGTTGGAGCCACCATTCGATAAATCTGAGATGAACCCCGGTTATATCAAGGGATATGTCCCAGGTGTAAGAGAAAATGGCGGACAGTATTCTCATGCTGCCGTCTGGATGATTATGGCTTTTGCTAAACTTGGCGATAAAGAACGCGTTTGGGAATTGTTGAAAATGATCAATCCCATCAACCATGGAAATTCTCCGGAGACGATTTCAATGTATAAAGTAGAACCCTATGTATTAGCTGCTGATATTTATGCGTGTGCTCCTCACGAAGGCCGTGGCGGTTGGACCTGGTACACAGGATCTGCAAGCTGGATGTATCGATTGATTATTGAATCTTTCTTAGGTATGCAACGCGAAGCAAATAAGTTAAAATTTGCGCCATGCATTCCGGCTGATTGGGATTCGTTTAAGATTGATTATCGGTTTAATAATTCTGTTTATCATATTCTTATTAAGCAGGATAAGACTGTAACTGAATTAAACATAACTGTGGATGGGGACTTGCAGGCTGGAAAAGAAATTAATCTGACAGACGCTAAACAATCATATCACGTCGAAGTAGTCATTCCGATTAATTAGAATGCAGCGGTCGAAAATTAATGCCTATCGAAAATTTGAATCCCTTGCTTTCTGATAGCGCGCAGCTTCATCGGGCTTACCTAATAGATTGTAAGAGTCAATCAGGACGTTATAGCTTTTTTTACTCTGAGGGTCAAGGGCAATTGCCTTGTTTGCGTATTCAATGGCTTGCTCGTAATTTTTCGCAATGAAGCTAACGAATGCGATGTTTGTAAGCAGACTTACATCGCTCTGATTAAAGGAGTATCCTTGTTTAAGGTAGAGAAGCGCACTGTCCGGCTGATTCCTCGACATATAAACACCACCAAGATTATTTAAGGCTCCCATGTAGGCAGGGTTAATCTTCACAGCCTTTTTATAATTCACGATAGCCAGAGATGTGTCATTCACTTTGCATAGTGTATTTGACAAATTGTAAAGTGACATGACATTATTTGGCCAGATATCAAGGCTTATTTTAAAGTGAACCATTGCTTTAGAAAGAAACTCACGACGATTTTTAGTGTCCACTGCAGCATCTGCCTGCCTGGTATACTCCGTGGCAAGACTGTAATGAGCCCTGCTGCTATTGGAGGAATTAATTGCACCGGATTCAAACAAAGATAAATTGGATTTCCAGTCTGCGCTCCTGGAAAAACTTAATCCTGAATATAGGACAAGGATAATCAGGACAATATTCTTGAACATTCTTTGTCCGGACCTGTTTAAATTATTCATGTCCAGTTTTAGGAGTCCGGAAATTATAACTATCAATGCCAATACAAATCCGAGCGATGGGATAAATAGAAATCTTTCACCAAGCGTTGATAGGTTAATGAAGAATATATTACTGGTGGGAGCCATCGTAGTGAAGAAAAAGAGTATGGCAAAAGAAAGTATTGGTTTTTTTTTGAATAAATACAAAGCAGATGCAAGTAATGAAACGTAAAGAAATAATGAAATCCATGGGATAGCATTGCTCCAGTTCATTATAGGGATTTGATTGAAGGAATAATCCCAGGACAAAGGCCACGGAACAACAAGAAGTTTCAGATAGTGGAAAAGAATTTCCATCCGGGTGGCCGTTGCCTCTCCAAATCCTTCAGCATTCTTCAAAATATTTTCATGTACAGGTATTACACTTTCTGCTGCTGTTCCGCCAATAACAGCCATTCTTAACAGGACGAACAGAATTCCAATGGAAAAGTAGCTCAGACTTTTTTTACCGGCACTTTTCAGATCAGGGTTTACGAGCATATAATAACTCAGGGGTATTACTAAGGCAAAAGTGATTGCACTTTCTTTTGAGAACAGAGCAAGCGCAAAACAAGTTAAACTTGCAATGAGAGACTTTAAGGAAATGTGTTCCTGACTTTGTTTAGGAAGGGCATATAACCAGGCCATTAATCCAAAAAGTCCTGCCAGTAATTCATCTCTGCTTTTTACACTTGCAACAACTTCTGTATGGATTGGGTGTGCGGCAAATAACAACACAACTGCAGCAGATACTATTGGATTAATTTTAGGAAATAAACGCAACAAAAGGCCGAATAATACCTGGAGTATTAATATATAGAGCAAGACATTTATAAAATGTGAACTCGAGGCTTTGTTATTGAATAAATCCTTTTCGATGGCAAATGAGAGGAGAGTCAATGGACGATAAGGTTGCTCACCTAAGGTGCCATCAAATTTCTCCATGCTTCCATGACTGAAAAATTCAGCAATGCCGGAAACTCCTTTTTGAACAGAACCGTGCTTCAGATAAAAAATGTCATCATCAAGAGTAAATTCATATTTCGTCGTATTCCCATAAAGCATTAGGACAAACACGACAAGGATTGTACGAATCCAGGCTGTTTTAATACCGGATCCTCCTGCAACTTTATTTTTTTTCGTTGATTTATTCTCCTTCTTTCTGTGACTCATAGCAAGGTCAAAATTTAATTTGCTGATGTGTAAAAAAATCTATACGAACTAAGAGATTTTATTTAGCTTATGATTGCTGCAAGATTTTGCAATCATTCCTGTTTTAATGCCCTAGTAAAAATGCATCTTTAAATTTTTGCACTTGTACTTCAGTTCCTAAAACGAACAGTTTCGCATCGGGAAGCATGAGCGTGTCAGGGGATGGATTTATTATATAATCTCCGCCTGAAGTTTTAAAGCCGATAATATTGGCACCGGTTCGATTCCTGATCTCTAATTCTCTCATCGATTTATTCTTCATATCATTAGGGAGACCGCTTAAATAAATTTCTTCAAGACGAATATCTATGTGTCCGGTGATGTGATCAATGAATTCCAGAACATCCGGTTTAGTTACTAATGCTGCCATATGTGTCCCGCCAATCTTATCCGGCATGATTACATTATCTGCACCGGCTCTTTTTAGTTTATGCTCTGAAGTATCGTCAGACGCTCGACTTATGATTTTTAATCGTGGATTTTTATCCCTTGCAGTAAGTACCACAAACACATTGGAAGCATCATCAGGCAGTGCAGAAATCAATGCTCTTGCATTTTCAAGACGAGCCTGAATCAACACATCATCTTTTGTTGCATCACCAACAATGTAAAGGATTCCATTTTCATGTCTTAGCTGTTCGATGGTATCCTCATCAGATTCTATGACGAGAAATTTCACATTGCCTGCCTTGAGTTGTTCGCAAGCTTGTTTGCCATTTCTGCCATATCCGCACACAATGACGTGGTCTTTTAATTTTAAGATTTCCTGATTCACGCGATAGTTTTTAAAATAGATCTGAAATTCTCCTTCGATGACATATCTGGTGATCACAGATATCGCATAAGCAAATGTACCTATACTGAAAATAATAAGGAACGATGTGAATATTTTCCCCGCTGCATCAAGTTCTTTTACCTCTCGGTATCCGACAGTTGCCACAGTAATGACCGTCATAAAAACGGAGTCAAGGAGGGTGTAATGCTCGATAAAATAAAAGCCTAATATTCCGGTCAAAAGTACCACCAGAACCAGAGCTATGGCATAGTATAGCTTCTTAAAATACTGGAAGTTGGACCGGATATTATTGTCCTTGAACAATGGCATATTGCTCAAATGTACAAAGCAGAATCAATTGATGTACTCAGTCCGGATATAAATTATAATGACTTCTGGATAATTTTCTGCGCCTTTTTACCAAGGTGCCAGATTACGGATGTTTAGGATTGACTTTTTCTTGTCCGGAATCTTTGTTAATCCATACCTTCGTGAGCGCAGCCCAAATAGAAGACAATGTCAAGTCAAGGCACTATTAAAAGGTACATCCTCATTGTTGAGAAAACGAATTCTCAGAATAAGCCGTCATTCGCTGATATTAGGGAATATCTCCACCAGCACGGTTTCGAAATTTCAAGCAGGACCTTGCAGCGGGATATTGAGCAAATCAGACTCGAGTTTGGCATAGAAATCAAATACGATCGTGGAAACAATGGTTATTTCATAGACCAAGATTCCAGTATTGATCTTAACTCTTTTCTTGGTTTTTTGGATACGGTGGCTACAGCAGATTTACTGACACAAAGCCTGAAGGAAAGCAAAAGTGCGATGAATTATATCTCCTTTGAATCAGAAGGGAACTTTCATGGATCGGCTCATTTAAAGGACATACTTTTTGCTATTCGAAATAAGCGGAAGATTTCATTTGTGCATTATAATTACCTGGCGGAGACGCGTAAAAATTACGAGATATGCCCTTACCTTCTTAAAGAATACCAGAACCGTTGGTATGTGATTGGAAAAGTAGAGGGGAAGAGTTTCAGGACTTTTGGTATTGATAGGATTGAAAATCTTCAGGTAAGTACTGAAGTTTATAAAGCCGTTAAGAATGAAAACCCATCCATGCTCTTCGAAAATATCATTGGATTGACATCAGCTGAAGGAAAGGTAGAAGAGGTAATACTTTCATTTCAACCGGTACAGGGAAAATATATCAAATCTCTTCCGCTGCATAAATCCCAGAGAATTGTCAAGGATGATAAGAGAGCTCTTGTAGTAAGTTTAAACCTTGTCCCGAATTTCGAGTTGAATCAAAAAATTCTGATGATGGGCGAGTCAGTTAAGGTTCTCAAGCCTATAAAATTGGCCAAAGAGATTAAAAAATCACTTTCATTGGCCTTGAAGCAATATTCTTAGATTATTTTCTTATTTTTTACTACGACATCGTTTGGCGTAATGAGGGTATAGATTTGCATTATAAATCTTTAAAGCCCAAAGCCATGAAATTAAGCAAGAGCCCAAATACTGAGTTGAATGATTCCCTCGTATTGTCTCTTCAGAGAGAGCAACATTCCAGAAACTATTACCTGGTTTCAGAAAAAC
>Ga0154020_10004746_pt1 | contig 16146 bp, 17 predicted proteins | sample Klosneuvirus_201_FD_109709 | JGI IMG/M metagenome (GOLD analysis project Ga0154020, IMG submission 109709) | Active sludge microbial communities from wastewater, Klosterneuburg, Austria - Klosneuvirus_20160825_MG | ecosystem: Engineered > WWTP > Aerobic digester > Activated sludge | place...
TAAAAGACGCTGGACATATTTTGGGCTCGGCAATGATTTGCTTTAATGCGTACGGTAAAAGTATAGTTTTTACTGGAGATTTAGGAAACTCTCCATCGCCAATTTTGCCAGACACAGAGCTATTAAAAAATGTCGACTATTTGATAATGGAGAGTGTGTACGGAGACAGAAACCATGAATCTCGAGATGAAAGAAAGAAAAAATTAGAAAAAGTGATAGAAGACAATTATGGCAGAAAGGGTGTTTTGGTTATTCCAACATTTTCTTTGGAGAGAAGTCAGGAGTTACTCTTTGAGATAAACGATTTTGTTGAGAATAACAGGATCCCGCCAATGCCCGTTTATATTGATTCACCGTTGGCCATAAAACTTACTGCTGTTTATTCTAAATATACAAAATACTTAAACAAAATTGCATTAGATAAAATAAAAGAAGGGGATGATATTTTTAATTTTCCAGGCCTTCGGGTTACGCTTTCTACAGATGAATCAAAGGGTATTTTAAAAGTACCTTCACCAAAGATAATTATGGCTGGAAGTGGAATGTCTATGGGGGGAAGAATTGTTCATCATGAAAGAAACTATTTGCCTGACAAAAATAACACATTGCTTTTGATAGGCTTTCAATCTCTTGGAACAATGGGTAGATTAATTGAAGAGGGCGCAAAAAAAATTAGAATAACAGGACAAGATGTAATGGTTAATGCACACATTGAAAAAATTAGTGGTTACTCTGGTCATAAGGATTCTGATGCGTTGATTGAATTTGTCGAAACAAATGCGGATAGTTTGAAAAAAGTTTTTTGTGTTATGGGTGAGCCGAAATCTTCGATGTTTTTGGCGCAAAAGATTAGAGATTATTTAGGTGTTGAAGCTCTGTCGCCTGGAGCTGGGGATGTTTATGAAATAAACTTGTAAAAATATATTATGGAAGATAACAATAAGCACAATCATTTAAAAATAAAAATAGGAATTTCTGGTGCTGCAGAAACCGGCCACTGTGGAATCGATGCATTGGACAAAGCAAAAGAATTGGGAAGAGAAATTATTCGACAAAGTGGAATTGTCGTAACGGGTGCAACAACTGGATTTCCTCTTTGGTCCGCAATGGGCGCAAAAGAAGAAAGAGGGGTTTCTATCGGACTTTCTCCTGCATCTAGTGAAAAAGAACATGTAGAAGTATATCGATTGCCAGTAGATTATATGGATTTGATTATTTACACAGGTTTTGGATTCCCCGGGAGAGATTTACTTTTTACACGTTCTTGCGACGCCTTAGTTATTGGTTGTGGAAGAATAGGTACGATACACGAATTTACAATTGCTTTTGAAGCCGGTATGCCTATAGGAGTCTTGCAGGGATCTTGGACTATGGATGAAACAATAAAAATAATATTAGAAAGAGGTAACAGGCCAAGTGATATGATAATTTTCGACGATAACCCTAAGAGGCTAGTAGAAAAGCTTATCAAAATGGTTTTACAGCAGAAGGTGCAAGAATACAAAACTCCTTCTATGACAGAAAGTGTAAACCTCGGAAGACTGGGTTAATAATAAAAAAGCCGTCTCATGACGGCTTTTTTTATTTAACTAGTTTTACAATGTCTGTAAAGATTTGAGGATAATCATTTGCAAGAGTTGAAAGTACTTTTCGATCTAGCAATATTCCTTTTTTCTTTAGTTCACCCATAAATTTAGAGTAAGTCATTTCGTGAGATTCTAGGGCGGCATTTATTCGTACGTTCCAGATTCTTCTAATGTCTCCTTTTTTGTCTCTTCTGTGTGCTCGAGCGTGACTACCTGCGTGTAGTAGGGCGTCCTTAGCTGCTCTTTCTTTTGTACTAGCAGAATGCCTAAAACCCTTTGTTTGTTTTAAAACATTTCTTCTTCTCTTTAATCCAATTTTTCCTCTTTTTATTCTTGTCATTGTATTTTATCTATAAGGTAGTAATCGAGATGCAACTTTTGGTGTTATTCTAAAATCTTGCATTTTTTTACCAGCTAGTTGTTTGCTTCGAGATTGTTTTGCGTTGAAATGGTTAAAACCGCTCTTTCTTGAGAGTATTTTCCCTGTTTTTGTAAGCTTCAAGCGCTTAGTAAGTGATTTGTTTGTTTTCATCATAAAATATAAAAATTTAGTGCTTTCCGCTAGATCTCTCTATTGTCAGCATGAGCCCTTTTGGAACTCGTTTTATTTCTTCCGCAATTTTGTATTCTTCGGTTATAAGATTGAGTATTCTGTTGAGTCTTTCCCTTAGGAATTTCTCATCTAGAAATTTTGATCTTCCGCTTAAATAAAGCTCTATTTTGATTCTGTGTCCTTCGGCTAGCCATTTTGAAGCGGTCTTAGCTTTTAGTTCTAAATCATGCTCTCCGGTTCCGACTTTGACCTGAATGGACTTAGTTTCGGTGGTTTTACCCCCTGAGGCCTTCTTTTTCTTTTTCTCGAGCTCGTAAAGGAATTTACCATATTCTGAGATTTTTGCAACTGGTGGATTTGCTTGGGCGGTAACTTCAATAAGATCCAGTTCTAAGTCTTGAGCTCTTTGAAGGGCATCAGATGTCTTCATTACTCCAAGCATTTCTCCGTCAGGTCCGATAACACGCAGTTCTTCTGCTTTTATCGCGCTATTTAATTTGTGTGCTGTTCTTTTTTCGAACTTCTTGAATTTATTCACTGATAGGGGAATTATATAGATATTTTAGAGTTTTACAAGGGAGAATGGGATAAATAAAAGAAAAAGCACCGCGAACTTGTTAGTTCGCGGCGCGGGTAATTTTAAACCTTTTTTGGCATACCTTTGTAGCGTCTTGCTTCAAGGCACTGACTTAATCCCATGTTAAACAATGGGCAATTCCTGTCGCAATAATTGGTTTTACATTTTTCTTCAAATTGCGGGTGGAATTTTTTTTCAAGACCATAAGTTACAGCTTCTCTGATGTCTGTTTCTGTAATCAGAACACCATAAATTCCGGGAACATCTGGATGAGAATGGCTTCCGTTCAACAAGTTCTCGTGCTCTTTTAAGTAGAGTAATTCCGGAACTTGTTCCATGTAACCATCTTTCCTAAGTTCTTCCCAGGTAGTCTTTAGGCCTTTCTTTTTACAAACATTAGCTCTAATAACCCTTACCAAGCCCTCGATATTTTGTTTATCTTTAGGGTTGTTTAAGAATACGATTCTTTTACTTGTCGGATTAGCTACAATAGTTAGAATATTTTTCTTCTGAACTTTGTTAGTTTTGTGGCGGGCAATTTTTCCGGCCTCAATTTCGTCAGATTCAACGAATGTAACTCTTTCTTTTCCGTTAACATCAATAATAATTGGATTGATTTCTGAATTTGCCAGGTCTTCATGAAAAATGATTTGAGCAGTCTGAACTATGTTTATGTAGTTTATAACACTCTCAATCATTTTATTGATCTCTTCAACTCTTGTGTTGTCGTGTTTTACACATGACCATATTGCTTTCACGACATTTCCAGGAAGTAGGGCAGAAGCAATGTTTCCAAAACGGATTTCAGCAGGTGTTGCATCTTTGCTTATTGCCAACTTGTCGCCATTTTTGTCGGTATACAAAGTGTAATCCAATAAGAATGATAGTGACGGTTTGTTTCTAACCTGAAGATGCTTTGCTACCAGAGTTGCTGTACACTGTTTTTCATTTCCCGGTGCATGATCGTCAAATGGACCACCCCCGAAACCCAAGCACAAATATCCAGCTTTCAGCATGTTCCAGAAAATACCGGATCCATGGTTAAAACTCTCAACTTCTTGGTTCGTAGTAAATCCAATTGGGAGCATTTTGCATTCCGGAAAGAATTTTTCTCCTTCAGATCTTAAAATTGACGACGCCATAATCTCATCAAAGTGTTCACTGTTGTGAGTTAACATTGCGTTTAATCCAATAATTGGTTGGTGGCCTAAAAAGGCGCTCTTTATTTCTTCAAGAGAGGCGTCTTTTACATTCAGTGCTTTTTGCATAGGTTTTTTAGTTTTTTAAGGTTTAACTTTTTATTTGGTTCCTAGGTATTATATCACTATTTATATCAAAAGTCAATTAAAAAAGCCCTGAATTTACAGGGCTTTTGTACTAATTCCATTGAGGATCTTCGGGGCAATTTGCCATTGTGGCGTATTCTTTATCCATACTTTTGATAATTTTACTCCACAGATTATTTGGATCTTTGCTGAATATAATTTCTCTGTTGAAGGCTTGAGGCATCCAGATTTTTTCTTTTACCTCTTTTTCTATTTTGAAAGGCTCCCATCCTGCATATCCTACAAAAAAGCGAATCATGTGTGGTTGTATTTTACCAATATCTACTAACAGCTTTAATTGTTCATAATTGCCTCCCCAATAAATATCATCTGTAATTTTTTTACTACCAGATAATTCTTCTCCTAAGGTGTGAATATAGTATAAGTCTTCTTTTTCAACTGGTCCACCAAGGTAAAGGAGCGAATTGAAATCCGGAAAACCTTCTACTGCATCAGCAATCTTTACATTTGTTGGTTTGTTTAGGATAAAACCCAGGCTTCCTTCTTCGTCGTGGTCTGCAAGGAGTACTACTGAGCGTTTAAAATAAGGATCATTAAGAAATGGATTGGATACCAAAAGGGATCCTTGAGATATTTTTGGGTACGGTTCCATGTTTTTTGTTTTTAAATTGTTAGATTAAGGTCCTTTTGCGCAAATGCTACTCCTCCTATATTTTAGTGTCAAATTTTCTTAGTTACCTTTTAACCGTCAAAAGTAACCAAAAATGCTTCGCAGTTTTTATTTTGTGGCGCCGCAGACAGTCTGCGACATCCTGCAAAAATATAGTCGCCTTGCTCCTTATTTTTTGTGGAGATGGGCGGATTCGAACCGCCGTGCAAAAGTATGTTCAAATTGATCTTCGTGTGTAGTTTGCTCTGGTGTTTCGCATATTGATAAAGGGCAAACAAAAATCTTTACGCTATCTTCTAAGTTTTCTTTTAGAAAGTCGAAGAGGTCTTTCTAAAATAAAGATTGACTGTATAAGACCCTAATCTCTGACATCAATCAGATCAAAGTAGGATCCGAGACTCTTAAGCGAGTGCTCGTGCAAAGGCCACGTTTTGAAACGGGCTCTTTACATAACCAAATGTTTTTCCATTTGGAGTTGCAACATGTGTTAACGAGCAACATTTGCATGCTCGACACGCACAATTTGAAGCGATATCTCTTGTCGATGCCATAAACATCCCCAATTGAATCGTATTATTAATTTTTCAAAGTCCTACGAATTTCTCTTTCAGTATCTCTTTTTTTGATACTTTCTCTTTTGTCGTACTTCTTTTTTCCTCGAACCAAACCGATTTCACATTTGATTCGTCGTCCCACACTATACAATTTAAGTGGTACAAGTGTCAATCTGTCAGATTTGTTTTTTCTCTCAAATTCTGCCATTTCTTTTTTTGTAACCAAGAGCTTTCGCATTCTCTCTGGGTCGTAATCTTTTGGCGTGTTTCCGCTCTGATACGGACTGACATTTGAGCCTACCAAGAATAGCTCACCTCCAAGAACTTTTACATAACTCCCTGCCAACCTGGCACCACCTTGCCTAACGGATTTTACCTCAAAGCCAAAAAGCTCGATTCCAGTTTCGACTGTATCGATTATCTCATAATCAAAATATGCTTTTCTATTTTCAGCAAAAACTGCCATAAGTGAAGTTTATCATTAATTTTTATTTATGTTAGTATTTGGAAAACTTCCTCTAAATGATTAAAAAAATAAAAGCCTTGCTTCGAATAAGGAGAATTAAAAAGATTCGAGAAACGCCAGAGATATATTGTTATATCAAAGTAACAGAACGAGGTAGTCTGTATGTCGATATAGAAACAGAAGATTTCCTTAAGCTTGAAAAAGTTCGTGTGACTATTCAACAAATAATGAATAGTAGTTTTTATAAAAACACATTCAAAAAGACCCCACATTTGTGAGGTCTTTTTTTATTCAAAATAATCCATCTTTCGTGTATAATTACACACAATGAAAGCTAAAAAAGACATAAACCCAAACAATAACCCTGTAAAAAAGGGAGGGGAGCCGAAGTTATCAAGAATGATTACTTCTGTATTATTAATATTTTTAATGGTAGCAGTTGCGTATTCATTGGTCTCAGAAAATAAAAAAGCTGAAAAAGAAATTGTTTCAATTTCGGAACTTGCTAACGCGGTTCAAACAGAGCAAGTAAAATCAATCCTTGTTGAAGGCTCAAAGCTTACTGTTACATTTCTTGATGATGTTGTGAAAGAGTCAAAAAAAGAAGCCGAGAGTTCTTTGTCTGAAAGTTTTTCAAATTATGGGGTGGCCCCAGAAGCTCTTTCGAAGGTTGCAATAGAAATAAAAGATGAAAGTGGTTTTGGTTATGTTCTGTTAAACATTCTTCCAATTCTTTTGCCAATTTTACTTTTCGTTATTTTTATATGGCTTATTAGTCGTCAAATGAAAGGCTCTGGTATGCAAGCTTTTACATTTGGGCAATCAAAGGCAAAAATAACAGATCCAAGTGATAAAAATAATCGCGTTACTTTCAAGGATGTTGCTGGTGTAAAAGAAGCAAAAGAAGAATTAAAAGAAATAGTAGATTTTCTAAAGAATCCAAAAAAGTTTATTGATATCGGAGCTAGAATTCCAAAAGGAGTTATTTTGACTGGTGCACCAGGAACTGGAAAAACTTTACTTGCACGAGCTGTTGCTGGAGAAGCAGGTGTTCCATTTTTCCATTTGTCTGGATCAGAATTTGTTGAAATGTTTGTCGGCGTTGGTGCGTCACGAGTTCGAGATCTTTTTCAGATGGCAAAAAAATCTGCACCTGCAATTATTTTTATAGATGAAATAGACGCAGTTGGACGAGTAAGAGGCTCAGGTCATGGTGGGGGGAACGATGAAAGAGAGCAAACACTAAATCAAATTCTAGTTGAAATGGACGGGTTTGATCCAAATGAAAAAGTAATCGTAATGGCTGCGACAAATAGATCTGATGTTTTAGATCCAGCACTACTTCGACCAGGACGATTTGACCGTAGAGTTGTTTTGGATTTGCCGGACAGAAGTGATCGAGAAGAAATTTTAAGAATTCATGCCATCAAAAAACCATTGACGGAAGATGTTCAATTCAAAGTTATCGCCGAAAGAACTTCTGGATTTTCTGGAGCAGAACTTTATTCTCTTATGAACGAAGCTGCGATTTTAGCAGCGCGCGAAAACAGAAAACAAGTTTCTCAGTATGATTTAGTTCGTTCTATTGAAAAAGTAATGATGGGTCCAGAAAGAAAGAGTCATTTGTTTAGTAAAAAAGAAAAGGAAATTACAGCGTATCACGAAGCTGGGCATGCGATTTTGGCGTCACTTTTGCCATACGCTGATCCAGTTCATAAAGTTTCGATTGTTGCACGCGGACGAGCAGGTGGTTACACGATGAAAATTGCAATCGAAGACAGAAAGCTTCAGAGTAAAAAAGAATTTTTTGATGACATTGTTGTCTCTTTGGGTGGATATGTTGTTGAAGAAGAAGTTTTTGGAGATATCACTACTGGTCCTTCAAATGACTTGCAAGTATCAACAGCGCTTGCGCGAGCAATGGTCACAAGGTGGGGGATGAGCGATGAAATCGGACCAATAGCGCTTGAATCAGACGGAGGGAAGACTCTTTTTGGACAAGGTGTAAATGATAAAGAGTATTCTGAAAATATGTCCGCAACTATTGATGCAGAAGTAAAGAAGATCATAAGTGGTGCTTTCGAGGTGGCTAAAAAGACTATAAGAGAGAACAGAAAGGCGCTCGACGCTATTGCAACAGCTCTATTGGATAAGGAGACACTAGAGCAAGCAGAATACGAAAAAATCCTTGTTTTGCAAGGTATTGACCCTCAAAAAGGGAAGAGAACCATTCAACAGGAGACCCTTGACATTGTAGCCTAGCTATGGTATCATAAGGGTATGAATAAAATCATTTCAAAAATTTACATAGTTATTTTAGGACTTGTTTTGATCTTACCTACAGGAGCTTTTGCACAAGCACAAGGTTCTTACTTTAGTGCCACAACTCTAAGTGCTACAAGTGTGACTTCTACAACTGCAAAACTTAGCGGATCTGTTTCTTTTGATGAAGGTTCAGGAACTGCATGGTTTCAATATGGAACAAACTATAACCTTGATGAAAGTACTGGAATATTGAAATATGTTTCTAAGTATGAAGGTGTTGCTCAGGGTATTTCAAAATCAATAGGTTCACTAAAAGCTAATACAACTTATTATTTTAAAGTTTGTCTTGAAACAAATATCAGAGGAGTAACTTGTGGAAACACAATGTCATTTAAAACAAAATCTGATACATCAGCTAATACTGTTACCTCAAACACAAGCTCAACAACAAATAATACTAGTTCAAATTCAACTTCAAACTCATCTTCAAGTTCATCTAGTACAAAAGATGATGACAAAAAAGATGAAAAAGAAGAAGAGGAAACTTCTCAAATTGCAGGAGTTGCTGGATCAACAAGAGATGGAAATTTCTTACCAGATACTTTCCTTGAATGGATTCTAACAATTACACTAATTTTCTTTATCGTATTGTTTGGTAGATATTTATATCTAAAAAGACAAGAAGAAAAAGAAGAGGAAGAGAAGAGACAAAAAGAAGCGTTGATAAGAGGTCAAATGGCTTAAAAGGTCGCTCGCTCAAAACATCTTTTTGAAAGCTACGCATAAAAACCATCCGCCAACTGGCGGATGGTTTTTTGCTCTGCTCGACTGCGGTCTCCGCAAGGCTTTCAAAAAAATATTTTTCGCTCGCTTAGACGGAAACTAAATTTAGAGGCTTCTGGTGTTTATTTGTAAAAGACCGTGTATTCGTATTCTTTTAAAAACAAATCTTCTAAGGTCGGATCTTGTATATCGTCAAAGATATTTTTGTACTCATCTTTATAGTGAGGAATAATTTTGAAGGGTAAAATACCTAGTCCTTTAAATACACCATTTGCACTGGGGCTAAAGAATAATTCTCCGAATACATTTGCTCCCGCTGAATCACCAGCAACAATTTTTTCACGCAGCAATGATTCCAAATTTGGGAACCTTTTTAGGGCTTCAAGTAATCTTAGTGTCTTACCTCCCTGAAAATAAATTACATCAGCTGATTGTATTTGCTTTATAAAATTTTGTTCATTCGCTACTTCGATATTTAGATTCTCTTGCCACTTATTTTCATTTAGTTCTATTCTAACTCGTTCTGATGAAGGAATTACACGTTCGATATCTTTTGCAAAAGGAACAATAAGAACATTGGCATTTTGCGGGGCATCTTTTAGCATTTCTTTGTAGAAATCTGAAAGGTCTTCATTTTCGTTTTTTGGAGTAAACCCACCGTGGAGGATAAATTTAGTAGTCATATTAAATATTTTCTATTGGATATATATCAAAAGCTACTTCTTCATATGGATGAATCTCTTTAACTTTTTCAATTACTTCTTTTAAAATTTCTCTTGGTACAACAACTTCTATCCTCTCTTCTTCAACTTCTTCATATTCTCCTGATTTACCGATACTTGGATTTGAATTTTCATTTCCACGAAATCGCCCAATACCTTTAATTGAAAAAGAACAGAAATCATAATTTCCAATCTTACCAGCACCAGCTTCACCTAATACTTTCCTTATAATATCTGCGTGAGTTGTGGGAGAAAATATAACCAGTTTTACTTTATTTGCCATTGTCCGCCCTCTTGGATTCGAACCAAGGACCCCAGAGGTATAAGCTCTGTGCTCTAACCAACTGAGCTAAGGGCGGATGTGTATAAAGATGTTACATAAAAAAAAGATTTATGGCAAACGTCTGCTATAATTTATTTATGCACGGAAAAAAATTTTTCCTTATAACTTTTTCTTTCCTAATTGGGGTGGCAATTATGTCATTTGTTGCTTTGAATTTAGGTAAAGTAAATTATAGTATCCATTTAGATAATGAAATTGTTATAAAGTTTAATAAAGAAATTAAATTAACTACAAGTGTTTCAACCGATCCATTTGTTGGGGCGGATATAAAAACTAGAGGTCTTTTTGGGGTAAAAGAATTGAGAGTGATTCCAAACGAAAGTTTTCCAAAGGGGGAAAATATTGAAATAAATTTTGAATATAAAAAAATTTTTAGCAACGAAGTTAATTATTTTAAAGATAGAGTAAGTGTTCCAATTAATGCCGACATAAATTCTGTAAGTATAAATGAAGTAAATGGATTTGTTTCTACAAATCCTAAAATAACACTAGAGGTTAATTCTTTAGAAGAAAATAATTACAATGTCGAAATTAAAGAATTTCAAAGTGTTTGGAAAAAAGAGGTTTTGTTAAACGAAATAGTGTTTACAACAGAGGACTCTCTTCCAATTGGTGCAGAGTTAACTTTTGTTCTTTTGGATAAGGACGAGGTTTTGTATGAAAAAAAGATGATTACAGCAGATCAGCCAAAAATTGTAGACATAACTAAAAAAGATTATTTTTTACCGGGAGAAGTTGTAGATATTTATTTTAACAAACCAATGGATATAAATTTTGAACCACTAAGCGTAAGCGCTCCCGGAAGTGGTAAGTGGATAAGTGAGACGTATTATTCTTTTACGTTGGGTGATATTGTTCCGGGTGGACAGTATTTATTTGAATTGAAAAGTGGCGCCATTTCTAAGGACGGAGGTTTTGTAATAGAAGCACAAAGCTATGTGGTAAAGGCGCCAGGAGAAGTTCTCGCAGATATAATTCGCGCAGAAGATGATTCTCAAATAAAAGTTATATTCAACCAACCGGTAGAAAAGGAGGATGTCGAGTTTAGGTTTTTGACTGTACCTAAAATAAACGGAACTTTTTCTTGGTCTGACAATACGATGTTTTTTAATATAGACAAACTATCTTACGAAACTACTTACAACATAACCGTGCCAAGAGAAATAAAACCTACTTTTGGAATTCCAAATAAAAAAAGTTTCAATCTTTTTTTTACAACAGAGCCGATGCCTTTTAAAAATGATGTACCGATTTCAAAAACAAAATACATAAAAGGGGGAAGTCTCTCGGCGATTGTAAATGTTTTAGCTTTCTACAAAATAAAAGCAACAGAAGAAACAATTTTACAAAAAATGGGGCAAGATACGTCAAGTCGTTCGGGAAATACTTGGGCGGATCCAAGAAAAGTTTTTGTTGGTCCCTATAATGAATCAGTAGGCTATGGTGTCCATGCTGGAGTAATCGCTCGAGTAATTTCGAGTTATGGTAAAAATGTCACACTTCTAACAAGTCCGTCACTTTCGTCAATTGCAAAAGAAATTTTTGCAGGAAAAGTGGTGGTTATAATTTCGGCTGATGGCGCAGACTCTTGGCAGGTTGCAGGTGGGGCAACAATAAAAACAGGAAGAAACATAAAGTATCAAATAATTTCGGGTGTTTATGGCAAATCAAGTCTTAAAGGTTTTTTTCTGAACGATCCACAAACAGGGGAAAAATATAAATATATAACAGCAAATTCTATGGCAAGTCTTCTTAAAACTGTAGCAGGTGTGACGGATCAGGTGATAGTGGTAAAATAATTTTATGGAAAGCGCGCCAAAAATACCAGAGGAAAATAAAGAAAAACCAAAAGACTCAATTGGAGATAAGATTAAGAAATGGGCTAAGATTGGAGCCGTGGTGGGCTTGGGATATATGGGCGGAGATAAACTTGAAGAAAAAACTAGAGTTAGCTACTTGGAAGATAATTTGAAAGAAAACCGAGAACATAAAATAGATTCAATTATAGAAGTGCAAAAAAAGGAAGGACATTTTCAGGATTATGAGGAAATACTTCATGATACTTATACAAACATAGAACGTACCGAAAAAGAAATTGTTGAATTAAAAAATAGGTCAGGTTTTTATAAAAATGTTGACGATGAGTACGCTTCTAAGAAGCTTAGGAAACTTAAAGAAGATATTGAATATTTAAAAAAAGACGTAATGGCCCAGGCTCTTTCTATGAGTCCAGATAGTGCCAAAAAAGAAATTGAAAGGGCGTATTCTAAGTATGATGAACAGCACCGATGGTTAAATGAGGTAGTTCACAATGACGAATATAAAAATAGATTAAAAAATGAAATTGGACCAGAAGATATAAAAAAGTTTGGAGAAAACGCTAGTGAGGATGTTCTCTTTACAAGAAAACATTTATTAAACAGTAAAGACTATAATGTTTTGCATGGTGAAGATGTTTCATTTGATGCTATGGCCCATTTTATGCCAGGGGAAGAATTAGTCGAGCTTCCAAGTAATCCGCCTCAAGGAAGTGAAAGTGTTGGTATTCATGAATTTGCGCATGATATTACGTATGGAGGGGAAGGTATGACTAAAAAAGCAAAAGATTTGTACACAAATTCTTTTAATATTGATGGAGCAAAAGAATATTTAGGTAAGTACGCAACAGGTGAGAATATTATTTATTACATGGGGCCCACAGAACTAGACGCTCGTAAAAAGGTTTTGGAATATGATTTAGATAAACTTGGTATAAAAAAATACGAAGAAGAATTTACCGAAGATCACTATAAAAAAGCACTAGAGTTAATGAAAGATGGAAAACTATCCAGAAACTCAGAAGAATTTATTAAAATGACAAAGCCAGAGTTTTTCTTGCAAATCATGAATGAAATTGCGGAAAATAAAGTAGCAACACAAGAAGATAATAAGAATTTTGCTTAATATATGGAAGGCGCACCAAAAATACCAGAGGAAAATAAAGAAAAACCAAAGACCTCAATTGCTGACAAATTGAAAAGGTGGGCGAAAATTGGAGCGATTGCGACAGTGGGATTTTTACCTTTAGAAGATGCACAAGCAGGAGATGTTTTAATAAATGAAAATAATAAAGCAGAAAGAGAGGCCAAGATTGATTCTTTGATTAATGAAATTAAAAAGGTGGGAAATAAAACAGATTTAGAAATTGATGACATGCGGAATGCAATTGAGGATGCTCATAAAAATTACGATGAGCAAAAAGAATGGCTTAAGGATGTAATTGGAAGCGAAGAGTACAAAAAAAGATTACTTAAGGAATTAGATTTCGACGAAAAAGCGGCTGATGCTTATATTGAATTAAGAAAAGAAAATTTAAATGATAAAGATTATAATTTGAAATTTGGAAGCATGATTGAAGATGGGGTTGTGGGGCAATATAATCATGATGACAAGTTGGTACACCTAGCTACAAATCCACCAAAAGGACGCGAGGCATCTGGAATTCATGAATTTACGCACGATATAACGGATGGAGGTGTTTCTATTTCACCAAAAGCAGAGGATTTACTAACAAAATCTTTCAATCTTGAATTAGTAAAAGAAAAACTTGGTGAAACTACTGCTGCTTATTTGTATAGCGCTACAGAAAGAGATGCGCGTAAGAAAGTATTAGAATATGATTTAGAAAAGCTTGGCGTAAAAAAATATGGCGAAGAATTCAAACAAGAGCATTATGAAAAAGCCGTTGAATTAATGAAAGAAGGAAAGCTTTCCGCTAATTCGGTGGAGTTTATTCTTATGACTAAGCCAGATTATTTCTTGCAAATAATGAACGAAATCGCGGAAAATCCAAATAGCACAGATGAAAGTCATCTGAAAGCTTAATATTGACAAAATATATACTATAAGGTATAACTAGTATGAATTTAAAAATCATCTACTATGAAAAATATCCTTATAGTGTACCTTTTGCTAGGCATCTCTTCTTTTTTTACTTCGTGTGAAAAAGAAGTAATTGTTATGGAACCTGCTCCGACGAATCCACATTCTGTAGTTTGCAATGATTACTGGGGTCCGGGTGTGGCCAGGCTTCTTGAGTGGCCATCTTGTTTGGATGATCAATTGCTTCTAAACATTGATGGTTCTCATGTTGAAGATGATAGGGGTGTCAGAAGTTACCTCACATCCCATAGAGGTTATTGTAAGAACCAGGAGGTTTTTGAAGATTTGGTTGGAATAAATGTTTATCCAATCTTAGTCGAATACTATGTAGTTGATGAGACAATAATTGTTTTTCGAGTAATGTAATTTACTATTCAAAATGACTCGTTGATTCTCGAACATCCACTTTTTCTTTAAGAAGTGGATGTTTTTTTATTTCTGGATCACGAGCAATAAGATCTTTGGCTTCAGTACGGGCTGCTTCTACCATCTTTAAATTTTTAATTGCTTCCATTCCAATATCTGTGATACCCCATTGTTTGCCACCGCCAAGTTCTCCAGCACCACGCAAAACCAAATCCATTTCAGCAAGTTCGAAGCCATTTTTTGCAGTAGCAATTGCTTTTAGTCTTTCGGCGGTTTTTTCATTTGAACTATCTGTAAATAGATAACAATATGGCTGATGCGTGCTTCTTTGGACGCGTCCGCGGAGTTGGTGAAGCTGAGCAAGTCCAAATCTTTCCGCACCTTCAATAATAATAGAAGTTGCGTTTGGAACATTTACACCAACTTCGACAACAGAAGTCGCAACCAATATATCAATTTTTCCTTGAGCAAAAGATTCCATCACTTCTTCTTTTTTTTGTTTGCTTAGTTTGGAATGCAAAACTCCAATATTGTATTCTTTGAAAACACTTTTTTTGAGTCTCATGGCTTCACTGCTAACTGATTTTAAAATAAGAGCCATTTCCTTTTCTGGATCTGGGTCGTCAATTCGCGGACAAATTATATAAGCCTGTCTTCCAGCAACCAATTCTTTTCTTATTTTTTCGTATACGCCGTCGCGTTTATCTGGTCTTACAATTTCAGTGACAACAGGAAGTCTTCCTTTTGGTTGTTCGTCGAGTATTGATAAATCAAGGTCGCCATAAATAGTTAGGGCAAGTGTTCGTGGAATTGGAGTTGCCGTCATAGATAAAAGATGGGGAACATACTTTGAATTTTCTTTTTTGGTTAAAAGCATTCTTTGTTTTGTTCCGAAGCGATGTTGTTCGTCAATAATAACCAAAGACAGATGTTTGAAATTTACAGCTTTTTGGATAAGAGAGTGCGTTCCGATTAGAATCGGTATTTCACCATTTGCGACCCATTTCAAAAGTTGAGTTCGAGAAATATCTGTCCAGCCATTTGGATTTATTTTTGATGGAAACTTTTTACAACCAGAGCTCGTAATGAGTCCAATTTGAATAGGCATATGTTTGAAAAATGAAATGAACGATTCGAAATGTTGAGTCGCAAGTATTTCAGTTGGCGCCATATATGCGACCTGAAGATTGCCAAAGTTTTTTCCACCGGGATTTGATGTTACAACAGAATATGAGACACTCGCGGCAACGGCTGTTTTTCCACTACCAACATCTCCCTCCAAGAGTCTAGACATCGGGGTTTCTTTTTTAAAGTCATCAATTATTGTGTCGATAGAACTTTTTTGACCCTTCGTCATTTCAAAAGGAAACCTTTTTATAAAAGTTTCTAATTCTTTCTTGTTGATATTTATTTTTTCAGATTCAAGTTCGCTCAACCGAAATTTTTCTCTTTGTTTAGCGAGTTGGATTAAAAAAACTTCTTCAAACGCAAATCTTTTTCTAGAAGCTGTTGCTTCGCGTTCGCTTCGCGGGGAGTGTATCCACATTAGCGCAGTGGAAAGTTTGGGTAGTTTGTATCTGGCTAAAATTTCATAAGGGATCGGGTCAACAAGTGTTTCGTGAATTTTTTCTAAAAATATTTTTCTAACAGAATGAAATAAAAATTTTGAAGTTACTCCTTTTGTTTCCCTATAAACTGGATACATTATGTCGTGATTGGTATCACCTTGAAAAAGTGAATTATGTGTATCAATTGGAAGTTCCGGTAAGACTTCAACTTCAGGGTTTATAAGACTTAGGCCATTTTTACTTGAACTTATTTTTCCAGAAAGTCTAACGATAGAGCCTTCTTTAATTGTTTTAACTAAAAAAACTTGATTGAACCATACAACTTTAATTTTTCCACTTTGATCTTCGACAGTAGCTTCACCCATAGGCACACCTCCTTTAAAAGATTTTTTAGATTTTAGATTTCTAATTGTTCCAAAAATTGTTGCATCTTCTCCTTGATTTAATTCTTTTATTAAATGTTGCTCGCGAATACTTGAGTATCTA
>Ga0154020_10004748_pt1 | contig 16139 bp, 10 predicted proteins | sample Klosneuvirus_201_FD_109709 | JGI IMG/M metagenome (GOLD analysis project Ga0154020, IMG submission 109709) | Active sludge microbial communities from wastewater, Klosterneuburg, Austria - Klosneuvirus_20160825_MG | ecosystem: Engineered > WWTP > Aerobic digester > Activated sludge | place...
CAATGATTGATTCAGAGGTTGGGGATTTCTCAGAGAGTGTGTTTGCCTGTCGTGGAATTTGTGAGTCGTATTGTTGCAGGACCAAGTTTTCCCTTGAGCGCTTCGGCAGGATCCGCCGGTATCTCACGCGGCTCGAAGGCGATTTGCAGAAAGAGAACTACCGCCAACTGAACCGGACGCCAGCGCGTTCCGGCTGATTTCATCAGCCATTGGGCGCTAGCTCACGGTTTTCGGTGTTACGCATTCATCTGACGAACGCCTGAGCGTGGCTGGAATTGTCGCCGACGATGTTGGATTTACGGGACCGGGGTTGGGGCAAAGGTGGCGATAACTTTGGCATCGGCGGCGTTCCAAACGCGGACGATGCCGTCTTCTCCGCCGGAAATGACCAGTGTGCCATCGGGCGATGTGGCGGCGCGATAGACGTAATCGGTGCTGCCGGGGAATTCTCGCGCTGGCTGGCCGTTGGCAGCGTTGTGAAAGAACACGCGTTTGTCACCGCTGCTGCTGACGAAAATATCCTGCATTCCGACGTACTGCAGTGATGTGACCTGCCGCGTGTACGTCGCGATCGTGCGAGCCTGCTCGCCGGTTTCCGCGTTCCATACTTTGATGGCGTTGTCCGCACCAGCGCTGGCGAGAGCAGTGCCGTCACCTTTCCACGACACGTCCATCACGTGATGTGTATGGCCTTCAAAAGCGCGGACAAATGCACCCGTGGTAACATCGAAGACCTTGACAAACTTGTCAGCCGCGGCGGAGGCCAGCAGTTTGCCGTCGGAGGAAAATTCGATTCCGTAGACGGTGTCGCTGTGGGCATCCGGGAACTGGCGGACGAGTGTTCCGTCGGCGACATTCCAAAGAGTCAACTGGCCGGAACGTGATGCTTCACCACCACCAGCCGCCAGTAATTTTCCATCCGGGGAAAAGGCGAGCGAGAGAACTCGATCGACGAAAACCGATTTGCCACCCTCTTCAGATCCTCCAAGGAAACCTGTGAGTTCCCAGCCAGGAAACGCTGATCGAGTCACGATTCGGCCATCTGCAGTGGCGAGCAATGCGGATGTGGCGGCGACCTGTATGGCGGTTGCGGAGGATCCGAGTTTGCTGCCAGGCAAGACGTCGAGCGCGGCACCGTCTGTGGCATTCCAGACGCGAAGAGTTCCGGATGCGTCTGCCGTCAGCACAAATTGACCGTCACCTGTGAGTCCCGCGAATGTTGACTGCACGGGTGCTGCCGCAGGTGCTTTTCGTTCTTCGACAACGGCATTGGCAGCGGCGGCTTCGGCCGTGATCGCTTCGTGCTGCTGTCGTCTTTCGACACCACGCTGTTCCGCTCGTGCAATCGCCTGCGTGGCGAAATCGACTGATTTTTTGGCGGTGTTCAGAGCCGACTCAGCCTTCATCAAGACTTCTTTCGCAGCAGCATCCGCCTTTTCAACTGCGGCAAGTGCTTTCTTCAGGGCTTCGTCGTCCGCTTTTGCTTCGAGGGCCGTCTTCGCTGCCGCCGTAGCTGCGATCGCCGCATCGTATTTGATTTTTGCCTCAGCCTGCGGCGGAGTCAGTTTTTCCACTTCTGCTTTGGCTTTCGTTTCTGCTTCCTTCTGGGCGGTGACTTCTTTGTCGTTTGCGTCGATCTGCCCTTTAGCGACATTCACGCGGGCGTCGAACATGGCTTTCGTGAGTTCGGCTCGCTTGAGGCTTCGCTGAGCCTCAAGGTCCGCAGTCAGCAAAGCGATCTGCTTCTTATCCTTGATCGACCAGAGTGAAGTCGTGCTGTCAGCCAGCGTGAATACAGCTCGATCCGTTGCAGAATTCACATCAACCGCCATAATGTCTGCTGGCACATCGAATTTCGCAACCTGCGTCGCGTCTTCAACCTTCCAGTTTTGCACAGTGCGCGGTCCGGCCACGGTGAGCAGGACTGAACCATGTCCGCTGATTTTCAGAATCGGACCCGCGTCGGATTTGATCTCCGCCGCCACGGCAACAACACCCGTATCCGCAGCGATGGTCAGCAATCGTACACTGCCGTCTGCGAGAAGAGCGGCAACTTTGGCACCGATGAGTTCGCCGCTCAGTGCTGTGATGGCGGCGGGCAGCGGCTCGGACTTGTGGGCAACCTGAAGATCCGCATTGCGAATGACGACGACTTTTGAATCTGCTGTCGCGGCAATGATCCATTTGGGTTCGGACTGAAATTCACTCAGCGCGGTCACGGCCTGACCTTCGAGACCGACGACTCCGCGTTCAGTCCCATTTGCCGAATTCGCGATGGCAAGTCCCTTCGCAACGGAAGCAATCCAGACTTCTGTCCCGTCTGGACTCGTCGTCCATGATTGAACGTCAGCGGGCATGGCAAACGATCCGGCGATTCCGTCAATGGTTCGTCGCCAAAGTTTGACGTTGCGGTAACCAGATGTCGCGATCAGCGGTTCCGTGGGATGGAATGCAATGGCATGGACATAGTCATGATGGGCGGCACCATCCGAGCCAGCGGAAGCGGATGAAATGATCGCAGGGTCACTAAGCGAACCAACGACGTCGCGGCGCGCCATGTCGTAGATGTTCACATGGTTGCCACGTCCGGCCGCGATGAAACGTCCGGCGTTGTCGATGTCGAGTGAATACACGCCGTGCAGACGAGGATTGATCGGCTGCCAGTTCATCACCTTTGTTGTTGCGGCACCTGCTTTGGCACCTTCGACGATCCACTGACGCAGTGTTCCGAGTTGCTTTGGATTTAGAGATTTTGCCTGTCGGTCATTTGGAAGTGGCGGCATGACGGGTTCTTCGCCGCGACTGGCGAGTTTGAATATCAGGCTTTCTTCGGGCTTTTCAGGAACCACGGCCGGTCCAGTGCCACCACCTTTCAGGATTGCTTCGACGTTTTCGAGAATCAAATCGCCTTCAAACGTGGTGACGTTGTGACAGGCGATGCAGTTGCTTTCCAGAATCGGATAGACATCCTTCTGGAATTCCACCGGTCTGCCGAGTGCGGGGTCTTCGTAAGCGATGGGTTTGAGTTCGTCGGCGTTGAGTGTGGAACAACACAAAAGAGAGGCAACGATCATAGGGAACGAGAGTTTTGTCATCTGGAATTCTTCTTCAATGGCATCGGTAATTGGCGAAATTGCGCCACGGGCGATTTGGATGAAAATGGCGAGGCGTTTTTTGGGAGGTGTTTTGAGCAGGAATGCGGCTTTGTTGTTAAACGGCTAAAATGTCTCAATCTACTTGGCGTTAGATCCTATGGCGAGCGGAAGAAACAGAATTACCAGGGATATTGCGTCGCCCAGGGTATCCGACCTGAGACAGGTCGGACTACGTGGGCAGATCTGTCCTCAGATCTGTCCTCAGATCTGCTTCCTTTGGCGTGGTTCGGTCGCACGGGGTCGCTCGCCTATGAATTGCGATTTCTGTTCTATCACGTTTGCACATCATCAACCCCCTCATCCGGCCTTCGGCCACCTTCTCCCCCTTGCCAGGGGGAGAAGGGACTTTGGACGACTGAGATCATCGATTCTATTCGATTACCTTTAGTGTTATGGGCACGTCGGTGGATGCGGAGCGTCCGTTGAAATCGCCGGTGGCGCGAATCACTACGTTGGCGATATCTCCAACCGGGGCGTCGGCTGTGGCGGTGATCGTGAGCACTCCTTCCGTTTGATCCGCTGCCACTTCCACCGGTTCGGCGACAATGCCCGTGACACCATCCGGCAGCACGAGGGACAATTTCAAATTGGCGGCGAAGCTGTTCTTGCGGGCGATAGTGACCTTGACCGCTGCGGAAGCACCTCGTTTGATTGCGCCAGCGTCGGGAACAGCGGCTGTGAGTTTAGCGGGAGCTGGATGGATTGTGATCACGAGCGGTTCTGAAATGGCTCGCACATTGACGTTGTTTGGCTTTGATGCCGCTTCGGCTTTCTTGAGTACTTCGTCGGCAGCCGCCTTTGCTTTAATAGCATCTTCCACGGCCTTCTTTGCCGCCACGAGCGCGGCCTGGGCTGTTTCTACATCTTTGGTTTTCGCGACGACTTCCGCCTCTGCGGTGACCTTCTCTTTGGTCTTTGCGGCTTCCACTTCTTTCGACGTGCCAACCTCCTTTGCCAGTTCCGCCGCCCCCCTGGTCAGTGTGTCGAGTGTCTTTGCCGCTGCGTCCGCTGCGGCGGAAGCTTCCTCCACTGCTTTGATCGCAGCTTTGACTTCATCGGCGGAGCTGTTGGCATCGGCATTGACGGCGGCGAGTTGAGTCTGCACTTTGGTGAGCGCCTCAATCGAAGACTGTTGCTCAGCAACCGCTTTTGCAAAATCGTCTCGGAGCTTTTGCTGCTGGACCATGTAGGCCGCCAACTCTTCCGTAATTTTCTTCACATGCTCCGTCAGAGTCACAACCTTCTGCTGCGATTCTTTCAGGCTTGCATCAGTAGTGGTGACCATGGCCTGCTTGGCGACGACAGCGGCTTCGGCTTCAGTGACTTTAACTTTGGCGCGATCCGCCTGCCACGGGTTGCGGCGGTAGGGGACAGCGGAAGTACCCTGGATCAGCACGGTGCTCGACGACGGTGGAGCTTTCTCCTTGAAGAAAACTCGCGCGACCACAGAGTCTTTGCCTGGCTCGATCGCAATATTGGGCGCATCGACCTCACCAGGCATGCCGTAAAAGCTCAGATCCACTTTGCCATCAAAGCCGTTGCGTTTGACGATCTTGATGGGAACCAGCAGCAGTTGATCCTGACTGAATTCGGCGTTCATGGCATCGACGAGAATCGAGAATGGCTGTTCGTCCTTCATCACGCCAGCGACGAGAGATTCGGTGAGTCTGGCGGTGCGCGGCAGGCCGTTGATCGCATCATGGATGAGGCTGGCGACCTTTGCTTCATGTCGAATGGCAGCATCACCACTGCCGCTCACACCGATGATGGTGATTGGCGCGATTTGTTCGGCCGCATCCGGCGCGGCGGTAAGAATCAGTTTTGCCGATGCCTGACCAGCGCCAATCACTGAAGGCCGACAGGAAATCCCGGCTGGCTGATTCTCCGCCGAAAGCTGAATGGCCTCGGAGTGACCATCCCGGCGATATGCGAATACGGTTAATTCATAGTTTCCGCCCTTACGGAGACTCACGGCACCACTGGTCGCTGGCGCTTTGCCATCGGCGGATGGAAACGCATCAAAGACCACCAGATTGAAGTCGGCCTTTGGAGGCCTGGCGGACAGCCGGTAGTTCAGCCGCGAATCTCCGCGTGTGTCGCCGTAGCGGTCACGGAGTCTGACGCGGTAGGTTCCGTCTTCGGGCACGTTGAGTTGAAAGGTGGGGTCGTCGCTGAGAGTCGGCAAATCGGCACCGCCAGGATTCTGTTTGTCGTCGTCTTCCGTTCCCAGACGATTATACGTGACCGTTCCGTCGGCGTTCGTGATAACACGTTCGACCATCAGCAATGGGTCGGCGATGGAATCGAGCCGCTGAGCGAACACTTCGATGACCCAGGCTTCACCTTTCTTCGCATCGAAGCGAAAACTGTCATCATCTGATCGTTCAGCAAAGGCTCCGGTGGCATCAAACGGAAGCGTGACGACCTGATCGGAAGCGTCGGCTGATTCCGCGACAGGTGCCAGTTCCGAGAGCCCGATTCGAACAAGATTGCCGGGCATCGAGTTCCACCAGAACGAATCTGCAAACGCCGCCGTCGCGGATGCTCCTACGGGATTGCCGCCAGCAGTCGCGGCGATGTTGACCTGTTGCTGGAATACCTTATGTCCATCGATTGCGATTTCTGTCGGCTGACCATCGGGCAGGTATCTGCCGAAAACCGTCACGGCTGTTTCCGTGTTGCGGACAACGAAATTCGGACTCACCCAATCGACAAGCGGTCGCGTATCGAAGGCGATGCGATAAACAAACTGATCGCCTCCGGCATAAACCGCATCCTGAACTCGCACAATCAACTCTTCGTCCTGAGTCGCTGTGTAGACCAACGCTGCTTCCTGGCTGAGGACGCGACGGGATTCTGCTAATCGTCTGCCGCCGGTGTCATACAATTGCAGCAACGGCTGCATGGGAGAATCGATCTTCTCGGCTTCGGAACGTACAACAAGTGTTTGGCCGGTCGTCACCAAAATGCGATAAAAATCGATATCGGTCGCCCCGTTGGCTCGGGCGTTTAGAATAGTATTGATGGTCACCGAGGTCGCCTGAGCCACCGCATTGTTGGGCTCGATCTCTGCAGCTTCCGGCAATGAGTCAACTCGAAACATGCGGGGATTGCTGATGCCAAACAGTCCAAGAACACGAACATCGTATAGGCCCACAGGAACATCGGCGGCGACGGTGACGGTGAAAGTGTTGGCCACTGGATTGCCGTTTGCGTCCAGTTTTTTAGTCGCCGTAATGCCGGGATGGGCGATGACCATCTGGTCAAGCTCATCCAAATCAGTGCCACCACCCACTGCAACATCGATCGTAGTTCCCTGCTGTCCGCCAGGCGGAAAGATTGACGTAATGCGAGTCTGTGGCAATTGCGCGGAAGCATTTTGAGCCGCGATGGTCACAGCAATCGCCAGAAGAAATCGAATCCCAGTCATTGAGCTGGTTCCAGGTGAGGAAAACAAGGTGGGGAGTTGTGGAAGGTGTTTGATGTGTTCGGACGTGTCTCAGGTCCGATGAGGGATGGCTGAGAACGGTTTTCAAGGCGAGCTAATGGTCTTGATACCAACCCGAAGCGCCAGCGAGGCAAACAAGTTACGTCTCTCCTCCGGCGTGAAATTTTTGCCTCGCTGGCGCTTCGGGTTAGTGTTCATTGTTGTCTGTTTAAAAAGCGACAAGAATAAGGAGGAGGCAATTCTCAACGCCAACGGTGCGAGCAGCCTCGCCGTTGGCTCGGGTCAAACGAATTGGCTGGCCTGAAAGGATGGCATCGAAGTGCCGCGTCCAGGGCTGCCGATCTGAGGACAGATCGGCCTACGGGTGTTAATGATTAAACTGAAACTCTTTCGTATTGATCAGAGCCCAGACAATGTCCTCATACCCGCCTCGTATATTCGGTTCGTGGCTTTTAATGTAACTGACTGCGACTTCAAGTTCGTCCGCACTGGGTTCGCGGGAAAAGACCCAGCGATAGAGTTCGCCGATTCGCTGCTCGTGAGTTCGCTCTGTCTCTGCAGCGAGCCGAGCGGTGCGGGCACCTTCTCGGGCGATTTTTTCCTGAATTTCCTTACCATTCAGCAGATGTAGGCTCTGGGCCAGATTCGCGTCCATACTGCGTTCACATTCGCAGGCGGTATCACCTTTTGGCTGGCCGAAGACCTGAAGGAAGTATGTCGCATTCGAAGCGTCTGCCAGCTGCAGCGCCTTCGTTCCGGCGGGCATCCCGCCAAAATTCTCACCGGTGTCGGTCACCAGATGGAAGGCATCATAGAGCGCTTCGGCACTCAGCCGTCGCGGGTAGTAGCGGGAGAAATTCTGCTTGTCGTTGGCGTTGTAGTCGTTTGGTAATGCGCTCAACTGATAGGTTCGCGATCGGCAGATCGCGCGGACCAAATCCTTCAGGTCGAAACCTGACTGAATGAAGTGGGCCGACAACGTATCCAGCAGTTCCGGGTTTGACGGCGGATTGGTGGCCCGCATGTCATCTTCCGGTTCGACGATGCCGCGACTGAAGAAATGCTTCCAGTATCGATTTACGAGAGACTTCGCGAAGAAGGGGTTCTGCGGATCACTCATCCAGTCCGCCAGCTTCACCCGAGGATCGCGGTCAGCTGGGATTTCGTACGGTTCGGTGCCCAGACCAGTTGGTTTCAACGCTTTGCCGGATCGAGGATTGCTGGCGGTCGCGACGCCTTCGTTATGGAACACGCGACGATCGCGTCTGTTCGCTGCGGAATTCGGAATCACCTTCTTGCCGACGCGACCGTAAAAGGCCGCCATCCCGTAGTAATCATCCTGGCTCCATTTTTCGAACGGATGATGATGGCAACGAGCACACTGAATGCGAAGACCAAGAAACAACTGCGCGGTATCTTCCACCTGCTCTTCAGTGCTGTCTACGTCGCGATACCAGGTCACGGCGGGATTGAACTGGGGATCGCCAGACGCCGTAACGATCGCACGGACCAACTGATCGTACGGCGTGTTTTCATACATTCTGTCCCAGAGCCACTGATGAAACAGCATCGTGCCTGGCGTGTCTTCACCGTTTTCCTTGTGGTTTCGCAGAATGAAGTTCCACTTGTTGGAAAACTGATCGGCGTACTGAGGACTGTCGAGCAATCGATCAATCAGCCGATCACGTTTGTCGGCAGCGGTGTCCGCTAAAAATGCCAGCACTTCTGGGTCGGTTGGCAACGTGCCTGCAATATCAAGCGACACGCGACGCAGAAAGGTGGCATCGTCACAAATCGCCGAGGCTGGGATGCCAAGTTGTTTCAATTTGCCGAACACCGCAGTATCGACCAGATTCAGGGGCTCTGGCATATTTGAAGTATCAGCGCCCAGTGGGATCGTAGCTCGGAATGTGGCGACCTGACCCTGATAACGAGCCATGATGGCAACTTCGCCAGCCAGATCGAGGGTGCTTACTAGACCCGTCGTCGAGCACTCGGCCATTTCTGCTTCATTCGGCTCGTACAAGGCCATGCGAGTCACGTCTTCGGTGGAGCCATCGCTATACGTCGCGATGATCGCGATCTGCTGTTGTGAGTTACGCGTCATCGTGCGTGTTTCGGGAACGCACTGAATGGCGGTGACAAACGGATCGGTGCTGGCACCGTAGGGCATTCCCTGCTCGATCCACTGCACAAGCTGATTGTATTCGTAGCTGCCTTCTTCTATCCGCTTGCCGCCGCCGTGAGGACTGCGGCCGCTTGCTTTCTTCAGCAGCAGACTTTCTGCGGGCGCGGCGGGAAAGATACGGCGCCCACGCGATTCCTTGCGAAGGAATTCGAAATCATCAGCGGGATAGAATCCCAGCAGCGACAGTTTGAAGCCGTTTTGTCCACCCGATTTGCCATGGCATCCGCCCCCGTTGCATCCCAGTTTGGTGAAAATCGGGACGACCTGATTGCTGAAATTGATGGGCAGAGCCTGAGCAAAACCACTCACGGTGATGTGGACGGTCGCTTTCAGATCACCAACTGTCGCGGTGATATTGGCGGCACCATCCGCAGTCGGCCTTGACATGCCGGTTGAGTCCACACCGATAATCGCCGGGTCGGAAATCGTCCAGACAGCATCGCGAGTTGCGTCCGTCATGGTGCCATCGGCAGCGATCGATGTGACGATCAGCTGCTGCCGCGCGTCGCGACTGCGAATGGCGATTGTGTCGCCTTCACCGACGGGACTCAATTCAAGTCGTGCTTCTTCGGCAACCGCCGTCGCGCCCATCAGGCACATTACCGCAAGAACGGAATTGAAGGCACTGAAAGATCGAGTGAAAATCATGCGGTCACTCCTGCAGGTGGGACGGATTCGACGTCTTGTCGATCGTTAGGTCTTGTCGGGCTCAGAGCTTTTGGGCTGTAAAACGGAAGAGGATTCCGCCTACTCTGAGTGGTTGGTATTGATGCAGCCTATTTTGTACGCCGCAGGAGTCAAGCATGGAGTGCCGAAACCCGCCGCCCGCTGCCGTTTTTTGGTCAAATATACCGAACTTTTCTGACACGAGACCGAAGGAACCCTCCCAGCGAAAATCATGCGTCAGGTCCAAGATCCGGCATATGAATTATTGTATCCGGCACGTTTTTCTGAACACTACATTTTCACGATGTGCATTCCGAAAGCACGAATTTCCTCGATTTCCACCAGTGGATTCGCGATCTTCAGAGACGACGGGCACTTCAATGTGTTTGCCGCCAGTGGTCGATCGACCCGCGTACAAGCTGGCCCATTTTGGGAGGCGATGCTTCAAAATGGATGGAAAAACCGTTGTCCGACAGTGCTTCAGAACATGTCGGCCCGATCGAAGCGACTTGTGTTTCGCCGGCCAGAGCCTCACGAATGCCAGTGAGAATATCTAATCGCTCAGCCACCAGCAAGATATTGCTGACCTGATTGGCACTCGTAAAAAGAAGCACATCGACTCTCCCGGCGGCAGTCTCCTGTAGAGCATGCTCCAGGGCCGTCGTGTCTTCGGGAAGAGCCCAGCGGTAGACGGGGACTGGCGTGACAACGGCTCCTCGCGATTCCAATTCAGCATAAAACCGCGCATTGGGATGTCCGTATTCCTGAACGGCGACGGCTTTGCCCTTCATGTCAACTGCAGCCTCGTCGATTGCCGCCACAAGTTCACGCCAAGTGTTTGGTTCCGGAGCACGAACGGCGTACTTGAGTCCCACTTTACTCAGCACTACTGCTGGTTTTGGCCCGCGAACGATAAGAGTCTTACTCCGCAGAGCCTCCAGCAGCGGTTCATACAGATCGATCGACCGAGCCACCTCAAACAACGCCTCGGTGCCAACTCCGGTGAGCAATACCACGACCGGAAACGCTCCGGCGATCACATCGCGCACAAACTGGATGGCAATCGGGTTGTCCTCGATCGGAATCTCACGCATCGACGGGGCGGACAACGCCGTTCCGCCTTGTCGCCCGATCAGAGAACACATTTCTTCCGCGCGGCGACTTTCGAACGAGCACACGACCGGGCTGGCAGAATCAGGCATGACAACGACTCGGAATTCACGGGGAATAAGGAAGTTTTCGGAATCGTAGCGACCGAAAGCACGACAAACAGCGGACGAACGGAGTAAACCGCGTACAATCAAGCGCGAGACAGATCCGCAGCGGTCATTCTTCAGGACTCAGCGGACCTCGCGCAGCAGGAATCGTTCGTATGATGAGTTCAGCATCTAATCAGCCGCCACAGAATCCGGCATCGCAGCCAGCCTCACAACAGCCCGCTTCAAACGAGCACCGGGGCGGCGTGATTCATACATATCAACAGTATGATCCCAAGTCATTCCCGTCACCGACATCACCGCCGCCGGATCTGGTGTCGCCGGTGTTCGAACACATGCTGACCTACGGCTCGATGCGCGAGTTCACTGAAGAGGAACTTGCAAACGCAATTCACCTCGACCCCGGTCAGTTCGCGGGACTCGGCCCCAGCTTGGATGCGTTGATCAAAATGCTGCAGGAACGAAAAGACAAAATCCTTGGCAAGTACGAAACGGACACCGTGCAGAAGAAAGCGGATCGCCAGTACAAGGACGCCGCCAAACAGATGCGTCCACCTGCAAAATTTGCTAAAACGTTTTGGCAACTCGTCAAGGACGAACAAATCTACGCGCTGGAAAATCTCTGGTACCGCGCTGAGCGCACCGAGCCGGATTTCGCCGGACGGCTGATCGGATTGATGGAGCGATTGGGCGACAAATATCAGGTGGATTATCTCGCATCAAAGTGCGAATTCACCGGCCGCGAGTCGATGACGGTGCCGCAATCCATCGAGATTCTCGACGAACTCAGAAAGATCGACGAGTTGCTGAAACAGCTGGAAAACGCCAAAGAGAACGCGCAGCTTGCCATCATCGATCTGGAAGAACTCAGCGAGTTCGCTGATCCCGAAGCCATCGAGAACATGAACAAGTTTCAGCAGCAGGTGCAGCAGTATCTCAAAGATATTATGGAAAATCAGGGACTGTCCGAACAGCAGGGGCAGATTCAGTTGTCGCCAAAAGCTTACAAGCTCTTTCAGGGACGACTGCTGCAGACGATCTTCAGCAATCTGCAAGCATCGAGATCAGGTCGGCATCAGGGACCGATCGAAGGTGAAGGCGTTGTCGAGATGCAGCGCACGCGACCTTACGAGTTCGGCGATTCTGTCTCGCAGATGGATATCCCATCGACAATGATCAATGCCATGCTGCGACAGGGCGACATGCGTCCGCTCCGACTGCAGCAGCGTGACATCGAAATCCATCGCTCGCGCAACAACCCAAAGTGCGCCACAGTCGTGCTGATGGACATGAGCGGCTCTATGCGCTACGACGGACAGTACGTCAACGTCAAGCGCATGGCACTCGCACTGAACGGACTGATCACGTCCGAGTATCCCGGCGACTTTCTGCGATTCATCGACCTGCACACATTTGCGAAAGTTGTCCCGGCGGGAGAACTAATCACATTGATGCCGAAAATTCCGACGATCACCAATCCCGTCGTGCGCCTGCGAGTCGATATGAGTCGCGAGGATGTCAGCGAAATGCACATTCCACCGCATTTTACGAACATCCAGCACGGCCTGCAGTTGGCGCGGCAGTTCTTGTCCGTGCAGGACACTCCCAATCGTCAGGTGATCCTGATCACCGACGGCTTGCCGACCGCTCACTTTGAAGCCAGCGTGCTGTACATGCTGTATCCGCCCGATCCGCAGACGGAAGATGCCACCAAGCGCGAAGGCATGCTGTGCAAACGGGAAGGAATTACGATCAACATCTTCCTGTTGCCGAGTTGGTCGCAATCTCACGAAGACGTACAGTTCGCTCATCGCCTGGCGGAAAACACCGGCGGTCGAGTCTTCTTCACCGCAGGTCGCGACTTGGATCGCTACGTCGTCTGGGACTACGTCAACCACCGGCGCGAGATCATCGGATGAAGATCACTCAATAAATAACTGTCCGATATGCGGTGCGACTAAAGTGGCCGTCACTCTCTGAGTGACGAATGCCAAAGGCCGCGTGTTGCGTCTTGCCTCACTCAGAGAGTGAGGTCTACTTTGCGAAAGCGACTGCCATTCAAGCAGCGGCATCAGGTTCACGGCATCAGCCGAAACATTCCTCGTGCCGTTCGCTCTTTGTTCACAGACTCCAGAGCTTCCGGCACCTGAGCGATGAAGCGAACAAGTTGCGATGTCGAACAACCCAGCGCGGCGGCTGCTGTTCGCACGTCGAACTCCTTCGCATCGATCGCGTCCAACGCTTCCGCGATCATCACTGGAAAATCGTCATGGCGTTCGCTGCAGCCGATTTTCTGATTGCGACACCGGGACATCCATAGCGACGAAGGAACGAACTCGGCACGCCCCACCGAGCGCACGCGCACGGCCAGCAAAAGCCTGAGACGCGAAATCGCGACTTGCCGATTCTGTTCCTGGCTCCGCCGTTCGGCGGCAAACGAAATGATGCCAGTCGGTCGATGAGTCAATTCAATCGCGGTCTCGACCTTATTGCGATGTTGTCCTCCCGGCCCGCTGTGACGACTGCGGCGAACATCGCATTGCTGCAGCAGTGTCTCAACCGACAATGTCACAGGATGCGGTTCGGAAACGCGGAGCGGGTCTCGATCGTGATTCGTCATCGCCACATTCTGACGAGCTGCAAAAATAAATCGACCCACTAAACGTAGGATGGGCATTCCTGCCCGTCGCAATGCGCAATGGTAAGAAGATTCGGCTCTACTTGTCCGTTAACACCACACGCTTCCACCGTTCAGGAACACCGGCCCACGACTGGCAATACGTTTCTTCCAGCGGCAGCGGAATGTAGTGTCCATTCGTCAGGAAGAGCGGCATAGCCGTCAGTGTCGCGCCGACCGAGTACGGTTCGATCCACGCCTTGATGGGATAATTCGCTGTGTACGACACGAGCGTCAGTGGAAGACCTTCCACAGCGTGATATTCGCCGGCCATCATTCGTTCCCAGATCAGTCCATGAATCCCGTCCGGATCGTTTCTTCCGGGGGGAAACGAATCAATGACGACAACATGGATTCCCTGCTGCAGCGAAGCGATTACTTTGTCCGCGAAGTCATTCAGAGTCTGCATCGAGTGGCGATTGGCTCGGGAAACAATTTCGATGATCGCCACAACACGGTCGCCAGATGCATGACGAATCACCACGGTTCGCTGTCGCTGAAGATAGAACGCAATTTCCTCGTGCGCTTCCTGAGAAACACGGACCCGAGGCGGCGACACCGCGACGGCAACCATGCCATCACTGTCGGTCGCGAAAGACGATCGGTTAGCGGGATCCTCCGCATCCTCGGCTTTCAATGTCAGCACATCCGGCCCGAATTCACCCATCCGCTGCTCACCGAGCGCATAATACGGGTCCGGCAACAGGCCAGCATTGAGAGCTTCCTGAATGTGAGTAATCCATGCGTTGTGAAAGGCATGAAACGTTCCAGCCGAAACGCGGGTCCAGTCGTGCATGGGCATGAGTATCTCTCCACCGATTCAGATTCCAGGAATTCCAGAAAGCAGTATACCGCTCTCGCCATCGAAAGTCGTCCACTTGTTTCTGTTGGGTAGCAGCGAGTAGCATTCTGCCGTCTCTGCCTGTTTCTTCGCAACTGGATTTGATCACATGCTTCGGCGTTGCTGGGTTTTATTGAGTCTTACGATGCTACTCACGGCTTCGTCGAAAACGCATGCGGTCGATGACGCAAAGCCAAAGCTTCGAACCGTACGGATGATCTATCTGGTCTCCAGCGACCGCAAAGAGAACGTTGAATACACCGCCGCGTTGGAGCATGCGATCCGCGATTTGCAAAAGTGGTACGGTCGCCAGCTTGGCGGGCCGACGTTTCGCCTGAATGACCCGGTCGTCGAAGTTGTCGAGAGTAATCGGGCAGCGACGTGGTTTTATCAGAACCCGAACGGCAGTGATCAGGACAGCTGGGGATTCAACAACACGCTCGATGAAGCCAAACAACTGGTCGGCGCGAAGCACAACGATCCGGATTTCATCTGGATCCTTTACTCAGACGGTCCCGGCAACAAAGGACGTGGCGGCAGCGGAGTCGCCTGCCTTCCGGAAGACGATCTGCTGGGTCTGGTCGGCACGCATCCGGAACAAAAGGACAAGAGCCGCTGGATCGCCGGTTTGGGGCATGAACTGGGCCACGCCTTCGGGCTGCCTCATCCAACCGATACGGAGAAGTACGCCGACGCGATCATGTGGCTGGGAATTTACGGCAAGTATCCTGATCACACGTATCTCACCGACGACGACAAGAAGATCCTGCGGCGGAGTCCGTTCTTTTATCGAGAGAACGATGAACCGCTGTTTCAGCTCGGAAAAGTTGTCGCTCGCTACAACTATCCCGGTGGCGCGTTCGAGCAGCACGAAGCGATGAATCCGATTTATTGGACGGAATCCAAGACAGAAAGTGACGAAAGTCATCTGTTTGAAGAGAGCCGTCGAGATGCGAATTTCATCTATCTGCGGGACGAAGGCCGTGGATACTCGATCCGGATTCCGATCAAGGGCGGCAACTCTGAGCTTTCGGGCGACCAGGAAAAGTCGTGGCGGACGTTGTATCAGGTTGAGCCGGGGAAATAATGAGGTCACGCGCCCGGAAACTGATGGCGACGCGCGTGAAAGTGCGTCAGAATCCCCGCAGGAGCATTCATGGCGACCACCGCGTATAAACGATTTCGGATGCAGATCGACTTGAAGCGAACTGCGCAGAAAGCAGTGCGCCTGCCAGAGGGCTATCGTTGGCTGCCCTGGCGTTCGCTGCTGCTCGATCGTCACGCACACGTGAAGTGGCGGTCGTTTCGCGAAGACCTGGACGGTAAAGTGTTTTCATGTCTCGGTGAGGCTGAAGGCTGTCTGTCGCTGATGAAAGAAATCGTCGGGCAAAAATCCTTTTGTGCGGCCGCGACATGGATGGTGGTCTATCAGCCGGAAGCCAACTGGCCCGCCGTCGATTGCGGCACCGTTCAGGGAGTCACTCGCAGTGGCGGTATGGGAACGATCCAGAACGTCGGCGTCATCCCCGAACACCGCGGTCTTGGCCTCGGCCGGGCTCTGGTGCAGCAGGCTCTGCTGGGATTTTACCACGTCGGCATGGGCATTGGTGTGCTGGAAGTCACTGCCGACAACGAAGCCGCTGTCGCTCTCTACGAATCCATAGGCTTCCGAACGATCCAGATTCTGTACCGCGACAGTGCCACTGGCGAAACGATCGAGCAGAAGCAAGCTGAATCCCAGATCAGCAAATGGCCCCGTCGCCTCTCCGGGCGATAGTGCCTGGTAATACCGAGGCTGTTTTTTTTCGGGTGGAGTGGCTTTAGGATCGATCAATAAGTGTCAGATCAGCCGGACTTGGCGTCCTGTTTTCAGGCCCAACGGGACGACTCTATGTCAGCCCAGGGCAACGCCCTGGGAAATCTTCCACGCGATGATTTCCAGCCCCA
>Ga0154020_10004749_pt1 | contig 16136 bp, 10 predicted proteins | sample Klosneuvirus_201_FD_109709 | JGI IMG/M metagenome (GOLD analysis project Ga0154020, IMG submission 109709) | Active sludge microbial communities from wastewater, Klosterneuburg, Austria - Klosneuvirus_20160825_MG | ecosystem: Engineered > WWTP > Aerobic digester > Activated sludge | place...
CCATCTGTCGCGGCGTCGCGGTCAAGGTCGCCGAGGGCACGCTCAAGGACGGCGAGAAGGAGACCGTCACGGCCGAGAAGGTGCCGGACTACCTGGGGCCGCAGCGCTTCCAGAGCGAGGTCGCGGACCGCACCAGCGAGCCAGGCGTCGCGACGGGGCTGGCGTGGACCGCGGTCGGCGGCGAGATCCTCTTCATCGAGGTCACCCGGATGCCGGGCAAGGGCACGCTGGTGATGACCGGTCAGCTGGGCGACGTCATGAAGGAGAGCGCGCAGGCGGCGCTGTCGTTCGTGCGCTCGAACGCCAAGTGGATGGGGATCGAGGAGAACTTCCTCGAGAAGACCGACATCCACATCCACATCCCGGCCGGCGGCATCCCCAAGGACGGACCGTCGGCGGGCGTGACCATGTTCACCGCGATGGTGTCGCTGTTCACCAACAAGGCGGTCCGCGCCGATGTGGCGATGACCGGTGAGATCACGCTGCGTGGCCTGGTGCTGCCGGTCGGCGGCATCAAGGAGAAGATGCTGGCCGCGCACCGCGCCGGCATCAAGCGGGTGCTGCTGCCCGAGCGCAACCGCAAGGACATGGTCGACGTGCCGCCGCAGGTGAAGGAGGAGATCGAGTTCATCCACATCAAGCGGATGGACGAGATCCTGCAGTACGCGCTGACCGAGATGCCCGACAACTGGAAGGCCAACATCACGGCCCAGGCCGCCGCCGGCACCGACCCGACCAAGCCGGCGCCCACGGCCTGAGCGACGCCTCGCTCGAGACCGCGTGGTGCAGTCCCGCTCAATCCCCCGCCGAGCCCTGGCCCTGCTGCCAGTGCTCGGCGGTCTGTTTTCGGGCGCAACCGGCCGTAACCATTTGCCGGGTTCGGTCCAAGATAGCCCCTATGGACATTCTGTCTGAAATGGTCAGAATGGTCGTAGTTGTTTGACGGGACCGGAGCCGGAGTCGGAACGGAGCAAATCCTGACCGGCAAAGGGCCGGTCAGAATTTGGAGGTAGCTTCATGAGCGCGACGCTGAATGGCCGGGCACTGACCATCTTCCGCAACAGCCGGGGCGAGGCGGCGCCGTCGTTCAGCGCCAGCGACGCCAAGAAGGAGTTCGGGCGCGTGCTCGACGAGACCCTGTCGGCCGGGGTGGTGACCATCACCAAGCACGAGACCATCAAGGCCGTCATGCTCTCGGTCGACGAGTACGAGCGCATCACGCGGCCGCGCTCGAGCCAGCTCGACAGCCTCAGCGCGGAGTTCGACGCCATGTTCGAGCGCATGCAGGCGCCCGGGCACGCTGACCGTATGCACGCAGCCATGAGCGCGTCGCCCGCCGAGCTGGGGGCGGTGGCCGTGGCCGCGGCACGCAAGCGCAAGCGCTGAGGGCGCCCTGGGCACGATCGACGTCTTCGCCGGCACCAATGGCGCCGGCAAGAGCACCGTGGTCGGGGAGGCCGCGCGCGCGCGTGGTGCGGAGTACTTCAACCCGGACGAGGTGGCGCGGCGCATCCGCGCCGCCGCGCCCGGGCTGTCGGACGTCGAGGTCAACGCCGCGGCCTGGAACGAGGGCCGCCGCCTGCTCGAGAAGGCCATCGCCATCGACGGCAACTTCGCCTTCGAGACCACGCTGGGCGGCAGCACCATCACGCGCCTGCTCATCCAGGCCGCCGACCGCGGCCTCGGGGTGCGCATCTGGTACGTCGGCCTGAGCAGCCCCGCGCTGCACATCGCCCGCGTCAAGGCCCGCGTCGCCAAGGGCGGCCACGACATCCCCGAGGCCAAGATCCGCGAGCGCTACGATCTCGGCCGCGAGAACCTGATCAAGCTGCTGCCCAGGCTGAGCGAGCTGTGGGTCTACGACAACAGCCACGAGGCCGACCCTGACACCGGCGCCGCCCCGCGCCCGGTGCTGGTGCTGCACCTCGTGCGCGGCAAGATCGTGGCCCCCGCGCAGCTGGCCGGCACGCCGCGCTGGGCCAAGCCTATCGTGGCTGCGGCCCTCAAGCCGCCTCGCTGAGGGCGCGGCGCTGCTGCTAGAGTCGAGCCCTGGACCCAGGGCACATCAAAGGGGGAGCAGCCATGGAGCAGCTGATCGAGATCTTGACGGCACTGCTGCGGCGGGACACGCGCAAGCCGGCGCAGCCGCGCGCGCTGAAGGTGGAGCTGGCCGGGGCCCCGCCGTGTGTGACGGCGCTGGCGGAGGCCCTGGCGTCATCGCAATACTCGGTCGACCTCGGCGAGTTTCATCTGAGTACGACGAGTGGTCCAGTGGTCACGCTGGCGACGGCGCTGGAGATGGCCGAGGAGGCCGGCTTCGACGACCTGGCCGGGCATCTCGCCAGCGCCGGGCCGGGTGGCGCGCCATTCGAGGTCGCCTCGACGCTCGCGCTGTGCCCTGACGGCGGGGGCATGAGCGAGCTCGGCGTGGTCTGGTCTGGTGGGGCTGTGCACCTGGTCATCGTCGAGATGGAAGACCCGACCCCGGACAACCTGATCGCCCTGCTGTCGACTCCGGAGGCCTTCTTCGAGCGGCTCGACCGCAGCAACCGCGGTCGCAAGGGCAAGGACCTCGAGCTCCTGCGTGCCAAGCTGGGGCTGGCGGTGGCCGAACCTGCGCCGCCGGTCTCGGCGCTGCGGGTCTGGGACGGCGCCCCGCCGCCGCATCCCTTCGCCGAGGCGCGCGCCCAGTTTCCCCAGGGCTCGGTGCTGCAGAGCCCGGCGAGCCCGAGCGGCCAGGTCGTGGTAGCGCGCCGGGTCTCGCATGGACCGCCCCCGCTGCCGCTGCAGCTGGCGGTGCGAACGCAGGGCACCAGCCGCGACCTCGAGGGCCCCGGTAGCAACGACGTCTACGCGCTGTGCAGCGTCCCTGGTCGTGAGCGCGTGCTGGTGTGCTGCGGCATTCCCGGCCCGCTGGTCGAGATCGACCTGGCGTCAGGCGCGCGACGCGAGCTCTTGCCCCGGGTCGGCTGGTCGTGCGGCTTTCTCGATGCCGAGCACCTGGTCGTGTTCGCCGACAACAAGGCGCTCGAGGTCTACCGCTGGAGTGACGCCGCGCTCGAGGCACCAGTCGCGAGGGTGCCCGTCGACATCAACAACATCTTCGTCGCCCATGGCCTCGTCTTCGCCAAGACCAAGGACTACCAGACCCCCAGCTTCCAGCTGCTGCGCTGGAACGGCGCCGGCCTCGACGATCTTGGCGTGCACCCGGTCGAGCTCAAGGGCTTCGCGCTGCACGGCGCGAGCGAGCAGGCCGGACACAAGCTCGTCGCGGCGGTCGACACCAAGTTCAACGTGTCCTGGTTCGCCGTCACGCCACCCTGAGCGCGGCGGCTCAGCGCGTGGTTTCGGGCGTGGCGAGGCGGTTGGCCATGAAGATGCAGGCCACCCACGCCCAGATGTGGCCCGGGTGCGGCAGCGCCAGCAGGGGCGTGAAGAGCACCAGCGGAAGGAGCTCTCGCCCACGCGCGGTGCGAGTCACCAAGAGCAACACGGTCGCGACCAAGGGCGCGGCGAGGTGAAGCGGGAGGTGACCCAGGTCGCGGGCCACGGCGGGCGCGACGAACGCGGCCGACGCGGCCACACCGAGCGCCGCGCCAGCCAGGGTCGCCGCGGTGCCGCGCCGCCGGCGGCCCAGCGCCCAGGGCACCAGCAGGACCAGCACCGCCAGGACCGGCGCTCCGAGCGCGAAGCCCACGAGCGCCCACCGCGAGGTGGTCCCGACCGCCATGGCGGGGATGGCGAGGCCGAGGAGCACCGGGACATACAGCCGCCAGCACACCAGGGCCGCGCGCGCGAAGCCGCCGTCGCCGCGCGGCTCGGGCAGCTTCAGCGCGGCAATGCGCCGGAGCACGCGTCGAGCCAGGCCGGGGCCACGCGCCCGCGCGAGCTGCTCGCGCAGGGCGGCGTTGTCGCGATCGAGCGCCTGGCGTGCCGAGCCGAGCTCGCGGCTCCGCGCCTCGACCTCCGCGCTGCGCGCCACCTCGGCGGCTGCGCGCTCGGCGTCGGCACGCTCGCGCCTGGCCAGCTCGTGCTTCAGCCGGGCGTTTTCGCGCTCGAGCGCGGCGGCGCGCTCGAGCTGTGCGTCGCGGTCATCGCGGAAGGCCACGTCTCAGTGTAGTCCCGGCGCCCGGGCTACTTGCACTCGATCTCCACGCGCCGGTTCAGGGCGCGTCCGGCCTCGTCCTGGTTGCTGGCCAGCGGCTCATCGGGGCCGCGCCCGGTGGCGCGGAGCCGGCGCTTGTCGAGGCCCCGGCGCACCAGATCGGCCACCACCGCCTGCGCGCGCGCCAGAGACAGCGCCTGGTTGTGGTCGCGCTTGCCCTCGCTCGAGGTGTGGCCCTCGACCACGATGCTCTGCCGCTTGTCGGCGCTGAGGCCCGCGTACAGCTCGGCGAGCACGCCGTCCGAGTCGGGTCGGAGGCGCGCGGAGTCGAAGTCGAAGCTGACGGCGTGGATGACCGAGCCACAGCCCAGCCTGGGCGGGGGCGCGCCGCAGCGGGGCGTGCTGCCGCCAGGACCGGCCTCGTAGAGCCGGAAGGGTGCGCCGTTGGTCGAGCGCAGCCCGCGCAGGCGCCCCTCGGCGGTCACCAGCAGCACGAAGACGCTCCTGACCTTGTCGCCGGGGTCGACCCCGACCGCACGCAGGATGTTGCCGCTCACGGTGCCCTGGAGCTCACCACCGTCGCGATCGTAGCAGCCGGTCACGGTGGCGCCGCGCTGGGTCAGGCCGATCTGGACGGCCTTGCCGGTGAAGCTCCCGGTGAAGCTGGTCGACGTCGGCACCACGTCCTGGCTGCCATAGCCCTCGAGCTCGCTGAACTGCAGGCTGCCCTTGCCGTCGGGCAGCACGATGCCGCCGGTCAAGCGCAGCTTGAGCCAGCGCACCGCGGGCGACGCCACCACGGCGAGCGGGCTGACCAGCCCGCGCTTCTTGTGCGTCACCAGGGTCGCCGAGGCCAGCACCTGGTAGCCGGTGTCCGCGCCGGCGGCCGAGCCCGAGATCTCGATGCCGCGCACGAAGGTGGTCGCCCGCGACGGCACCTCGGTGACCGTGGGCACCGCGAAGGCGTCGAAGCGGGTCGGCGCGGGCAGGGCATAGACCACCTCGACCACGGTGGCCGCCGTGCCGGCGCGCACCAGGACGAAGGGGGTGATGTCACCGTCGATGGCGCGGATGGCGCCGTCGAGGTCGCTGCTGGCGACGCCGTCGATGCTCAGGCTGAGCGGCTGGGTGCCCTGCGCGAAGGCCAGGAGGTCGACGCTGCTGCGGGTCGGCGCCGCGCTGCCGCCGGCGCTGGGCGGGGGCGCCGCCGCCGCCAGCGCGGGCAGGACCAGCAGGACGGCGAGGGCTGATGAGCGGGTCGGGCGGGCGCGCATGCCTCGATGATACGGGGTCCAGCGCCGGGGCGCATGGCGCATCTTCGCCCCGGCGCTGACGCGGCGCTCGGTCGCGCCGAGGGCGCGAAGGTCGAGCACCTGAGCCGAGCCCGAGGTCAGGTGGGGCGGTCGCTGCTGCTGGGCTGCTGCTGACCGTACTGCTGCGCGATCATGCCGCGCAGGCGCTGGGTCAGCTCGCCGATGATGTTGCGCGACAGCTCCGGGCGCTCGAGGATCAGGCCACGGAAGCCGTCGCCGGGGATCGACAGCGCGCGCACGTCGGCGATGGCGGTGACGTTGGCGGCGCGCGGGGCGCGGTCGAGCACCGCCATCTCTCCGATGCACACGCCGGCGCCCTGCTCGCTGAGGACCTGGGTCTGGCCGGCGCGGGACAGCCAGACCCGCACCTTGCCGCTGATCAGGATGAAGACCTCGCTGCCGACCTCGCCCTCGCGGCACAGCACCTGGCCGGCCAGGAAGCGGCGCTCCTGCGAGATCCGCGTGATGGCCAGCAGGTCGTCGGGCTCGAGGTCGTCGAACAGCCCGACGTTGCGCAGCAGCATCATCTTCTCGAGCGTGGTCAGCGAATCGACCGGCGCGCGCGGATCCAGCGTCGCCAGCATGGGCGGCGGGGCGTCGCCCTGTGCGGTCGCCGCCTCGGGCCCGGCCTTGTCATACTCGCCGCTGGGCATGCGCGGGTACTCACCCGAGATGGCGCCGCCGGTGGCGTGCGACTGCATCAGGCCCTGAGGCAGCATCTGGATCTCGGCGGTGGTCCGGCTCGACGCCCGCAGCGCGGCCTTGTGCACCGCGGGGTCCTTGTCGCCCAGCGCCTTCTCGAGCAGCTCGCGCCCCAGCTTGCCACGCACGCCCAGCGAGCGCACCGCGGTCTCGCGCACGATGACGGCCTCGTCACTGGTGGCCTCGCGCACCAGCTCCAGCGCGGGGCCCTCCTCGTAGCGGGCCAGCACGAAGACCGCGCAGGCGCGCACGAACGGCGAGGCGTCCTTGGCCAGCGCCAGCAGCGGGGGCAGCCGGGCCGCCTCGACCGCGGGGTCGGCCGGCTGCGCGGGTCGCTCGGGTCGCGGCTGCGCGGGCCCCGGCTGCGGCAGCTGGCCGAGGCGGGTGGCCACCGCGCGCGACAGCCGCTCGGTGATGGCGGCGTCGCCACACTTCATGATGGCCGCCGGCGCCTGTCCGCGCAGCGCGGGGTCGGTCGCGGCCAGCAGCTCGCGCACGGCCTCGACCGGCTGCTCGCCATAGATCGAACCCAGCAGGCCGAGCACGCGCTCGATGCGCTCGGCCTCGCGCGCGCGCACCAGGAAGCGCATGAAGTCCACGCTGCGCGAGTGGCCGTCCTCGGCCCCCAGCGCCGCATAGCGCGCCGCCAGCGACTCGACCTCGTCGAGCTCCTGCTTCATGCGCGCCACCAGCGGCCCCTTGCTGTCGCGCAGCTCGCCGAGGACCGAGTCGGCCTCCTCGCGCGACAGCTTGGCCTCGAGGCGCAGCTCCTCCAGCGCGGCGGGGTCGAGCTTGCCGCCCTGCGGGGCGCGGTCGATGATCATGCGCTCGACCGACTTCCGGAAGCCCTCCAGCTGCAGCCGCTTCTCGGCCGAGTGGGTCTTGGACGGATCGAACAGCGAGCGGTCCTCGACGCCCAGCTCGCCCAGCACCTTCTCGTGGTCCTGCTCGCTGATGCCGAGCTGGCTGCGCAGCTTGCCGAGCAGGTACAGCTCCTCGCGCGCGACCACGCCGTCCTTGAGCATCTCGCGCACGGTGTCCTTGTAGGCGCGCACGCGGTCGGCCTTCTGCTTCTGACGCTCGGTGTGGATGAGGTAGAGGTCCTTGAGGTCCGACGGCGGCGGCTCGTCGCCCCACTCCCAGCGCTTGAGGAAGCCGCGCGCGAACTTCTCCTGCACGAACTCGTCCTCGCGCCGGCGCCAGCGCTTGATCAGGAACAGCGTGCTCGAGAAGATGACCAGGAACTGCACCAGCCGGTACAGCTCGGGCCACTTGCCCAGCGTGGGCGCGCCCGCGAACACATAGAAGGTGTTGAAGGCCAGGAAGGCCGCCACCGTCAGGGTGCGATGCCGCGCCAGGCCGCGCCACTTGGCGTCATCGCCATGCTGCCTGGTCAGCCGGCGCGCCATGGTCTTCTCCAGCCAGACCAGCAGCAGCATGGGCACCAGCGCGCACACCAGCAGCGTCACCGGCGCCGCCACCAGGCGCGGGATGCCGTGCGCAAACCACGCCCCCGGCCCCATGACCTCGCGCCACAGCCCGGGCTCGCGCGTCCAGGCGCCGCCGAAGTAGTAGCGCCAGGTCCCCGACACCACCCAGTAGTAGAAGTAGAAGCCGAACACCAGGCCGGGGAAGGCGTAGGTCGCCAGCGCCTTGGCGCGCAGCTCGGCGTCCTTCCAGTAGCCCTGCTCGAGGTCGATGTCGGGGCAGAACTTCTTGCACGCGGTGCAGCTCGCGCACTGCGAGTTGGCCTGCGCCGACAGGCTCTGCGGCTCGGTGTAGATCCGCTCCACCACGCCGACCGGGCAGAAGAAGTTGCACCAGGTCTTGCCGGTGTAGATGAGGCCCGTCACCAGGGCCAGGAAGAACACCGCGCCGACCGCGATGCCCAGCGCGATGTTGTCGCCGTTGATCGCCAGCAGCCGCAGGTTCAGGAACACGTAGAGCACACTGAGCTGCACCAGCGCGTAGTTGGCCTCCAGCCACTTGCCGGTCTTGCGCTTGCCGCCGATGCCCAGGGTGCGGCCCAGCTGCGCGGTCTCGGCCAGCGGGCAGATGCGCCGCCACGAGTAGTAGCCCATGGCCACGATGCCGAGCGGCAAGATGGCGATGGTCAGGGTCCACAAGAGCCGCGGCCCGATGGGGTAGCTCAGCATCAGCGGGATGCCGACGAAGGCCGCCAGCAGCGCGACCACGCGCGCGATGTTGATGAACAGGCGGCGCAGCTTGCCGTCCTGCTCGCCGTCAGGCTTGGCCTTCTTGACGGTGTGCTTGGTCGTCGCGCCGGGTGGACGCACCACGGGCAGCTTGCCGCTGACCTTCGGCCTGGGCGTGCCCTGCGTGGTGCTGCCGGCGCTCACTGGGTGGGGGCTTCGATCACTCGCCGCGGGGGGCGCAGGGCACCTTCACGCTCTTGCCCAGCTCGGTCGACATCATCGGGCCGAGCAGGCACTCGGTGTCGAGCTCCTGCTGATCGAGGAAGGGCGAGTTGCGGAACTCCGGCACCAGCACGAAGAAGGTCTGCGGCAGCGGGCGCGCCAGCGTGGGCCGGGTCTTCTTGCTCGGATCCCAGATGCCGGGATCGAGCACGTCGCCCTCGTCGAACGCGCGCACGTGGCACTGCGCGCACGACATGCCGTTCTCCTCGAAGTTGCGCCGGGTGGCGTCGTCGAGCCGGGTGCGCTTGCTGAGCAACGCCTTGTAGGTCGGGTTGATCTGCTGGGCATCCGCCAGCACGCCCATCAGGATGCCGTCGGCGCCCTTCTTGGGCGGATCCTGCGGGATGTTGCTGAAGCCCTCGGCGACCCGGCAGTAGTCGGCGGGCAGCTCGGCGATGCACTTGGACACCCACTTGTTGCCCTCGGAGACCACGTCGCCGGTGAAGCCCTTGATGGGCGGCGCGAAGTAGGTGCCCATCTTCTTGCCATCCTGCTCGCCCCCCCAGGTGTTCTTGAAGGTGATCCACGACCAGCCGTTGCCCCACAGGTACTTGCCCGCGCCATCAGTGACGCTGCCCGCGCCCAGCCGACCCGAGATGGGCAGCGCGAGCATCTGCGGGTAGAGGCGCTTGTGGGCGGCGTCGTCGTAGCTGAAGAACTTGTCGAGGAAGCCGACCAGGGCGCGGCCATAGGCCTTCTTGTCGGTGACCAGCTTGGGATCCAGCGTCTCGCCGACGAAGAAGCTGTCATACAGGAGGCCGGTGAAGGCGACGTTGCTCTCGGCGCGCACGTCGAGCGGCACGTCGGGCATGTCGGAGGCCAGCGCGACGCGGAACATGATGTAGGCGGTCTCCGGCGCGGTCATGTTGCGGTAGACCAGGCGCAGCTCGTGGCGCGCCTTGTTCATGCGCGGGCGCACGGTGACGAGCTGCCAGCTGGCGAACTTGCCCCACTCCGGGTTGTACTTGTCGGAGTCGGGGTCCAGGGTCGGGTTCTTGTTCAGGCGCGCCATCAGCTTGAGGATGAGGTCGAGCTGGACCTGGGCCTTGGGGTTGCCATACAGCTTGGCGTCCTTGCCGGCCAGGGTCTCGCGCTTGATCTCCAGCTGGCCGATGAGGTCGAGCACCTTGGCCAGGGAGTACTTCTTGCGCGCCTCGGCGAGGCGGTCGGGGTCGCGGATGGTGATGAGGGTCTCGGTGATGGCCGACTTGACCTGCGGCTGGGGGGCCTGGGCGCCCTTGGTCAGGCGGATGGCGAACTCCCGGGTCACGAAGCGGGGCGGGGCGTCGGCTACCGGGACGCCGCGATCGAGGCGGACCTCGGTGACGCGGACGCGGAAGCGACCCTCGCTGCCGTCCTTGGCGGTGGGCTTCCAAGACACCGTCTGGGTCAGCTCGTTGTAGGTGGCCGACAGCGGCTTCTGCAAGAGCTCGATGCGCACGCCGTCGTCGTCGGGGTCGAGGGCGTGGATGCCGAAGTGCAGCTGCTTGCCGACCTGCCAGTCGGTGAAGGGCAGGGTCTCGATCACGGGGGGGCGGTTGACCGGGGCAGGGGTGGCCGGTGCAGCCGCCTTGACCGGCGCCTTGGCCGGCGCCGCGAACGCGCCGACCGGTAGCGCCAGGCCGAGCCCGGCGGTGAGGACTGCGAGTGCCTTGTGCATGGATTCGTCTCCGCTGCAGGGTCTGGATTGTAGGGGCTGATACGCGCTGGAGCTGCGCATCTCGCCGGGCCGTGAGCATCGCGCGGCCGCGCCGGGGCTGTCAATTCGCGAGTGCTTCCGGATGCCTTTCTCGTGGTCTTGGCTTGACACCCACGACTGGCTGGTTAGTTTGCCGTCAGCCTCAACACCAAACGCTCGGAGAGACGGACATGGGCAAGATCATCGGCATCGATCTCGGCACGACCAACAGCGTCGTCGCCATCATGGAAGGCAAGGAGCCCAAGATCATCACCAACGAAGAGGGTGGTCGGCTGACTCCCTCCGTCGTCGCGTTCGATGACAAGGGTGAGATCCTGGTCGGTCAGATCGCCCGCCGCCAGGCCATCACCAACCCCGAGAACACGGTCTTCTCCATCAAGCGCTTCATGGGTCGCAAGATGGACGAGGTGGTCGAGGAGACCAAGAAGGTCCCCTACAAGGTCGTCAAGGTCGCCAACGGCGACGCCCAGGTCGAGATCCGCGGCAAGCGCTACACCGCGCCCGAGATCTCGGCCCGCGTCCTCATGAAGCTCAAGCGCGCCGCCGAGGAGTACCTGGGCGAGAAGGTCACCGACGCCGTCATCACGGTGCCGGCCTACTTCAACGACGCCCAGCGCCAGGCCACCAAGGACGCCGGCAAGATCGCCGGCCTCGAGGTCAAGCGCATCGTCAACGAGCCGACCGCGGCGGCGCTGGCGTACGGCCTCAACAAGGGCAAGGACCACCTGGTCGCGGTCTATGACTTCGGCGGCGGCACCTTCGACATCTCGGTGCTCGAGGTCGGTGAGAAGGTGGTCGAGGTCGTGGCCACCAACGGCGACACCCACCTGGGTGGCGACGACATCGACAACCTGGTCATGCAGTTCCTGATGAACGAGTTCAAGAAGGACCAGGGCATCGACGTCTCCAAGGACAAGATGGTCATCCAGCGCCTCAAGGAGGCGGCCGAGAAGGCCAAGATCGAGCTGTCGTCCACCCAGGAGACCGAGATCAACCTGCCGTTCCTGACCGCGGACGCCTCGGGCCCCAAGCACATGCAGATCAAGCTGTCGCGGGCCAAGCTCGAGCAGATCATGGGCGACCTGGTCAGGAAGACCATGGAGCCGGTCAAGAAGTGCCTGGCCGACTCCGGCAAGACCCCCAAGGAGATCGACGAGGTCGTGCTGGTCGGTGGTTCGACCCGCATCCCGATGGTGCAGAAGCTGGTCACCGAGTACTTCGGGCGTGACGCGCACAAGGGCGTCAACCCGGACGAGGTGGTCGCGCTGGGCGCCGCGGTGCAGGCCGGCGTGCTGTCGGGCGAGGTCAAGGACATCCTGCTGCTCGACGTCACCCCGCTGTCGCTGGGCATCGAGACGCTGGGCGGCGTGATGACCACGCTGATCCCGCGCAACACGACGATTCCGACCAAGAAGACGGAGACCTTCTCGACCGCGTCGGACAGCCAGAGCTCGGTCGAGGTGCACGTGCTGCAGGGCGAGCGCCCGATGGCGCGCGACAACCGGACCCTCGGGAAGTTCCACCTGGATGGCATCCCGCCGGCGCCCCGTGGCGTGCCGCAGGTCGAGGTCACCTTCGACATCGACGCCAACGGCATCGTCAACGTGTCGGCCAAGGACAAGGCCACCAACAAGGAGCAGAACATCACGATCACTGCTTCCTCGGGCCTGACCGAGCGCGACATCGAGCGCATGGTCGCCGACGCCGAGAAGAACGAGGCCGAGGACAAGAAGCGCAAGGACGGCATCGAGGCCAAGAACCAGCTCGACTCGCTGATCTACAACACGCAGAAGCTGATCGACACCAGCCGCGACAAGATCCCCGAGGCCGACCGCGTGGCCGTCGAGGAGGCCCTGAAGGAAGGCAAGACGGTGCTCGAGGCCAACAAGGACAACCCGGATGCCGAGGCGCTGAAGGCCGCGCTGGAGACGGTGCAGAAGGCGTCGCACAAGATGGCCGAGGCCATGTACAAGGCGGCCGGCGGCAGCGGCCCTGGCCCGGGCGCTCCTGGCGCCGGAGGTGGTGACTCGGGCGTCGAGGACGAGGGCGCCGCCGGTGGTGGCGCGAAGAAGGACGAGGGCGTCATCGACGCCGAGTTCGAGGAGCAGAAGTAGCCAGCTGCTGCAGTCGTCGGATGTTGAAGTAACAGTTGAAGATCACGACGGGCGCCCGGCAGACCAGGCGCCCGTCGCTGTTTTCGGCGGTCGCTTCCCCGCCCTCGGAAACTTGCGTGCGGCGGGGCGACTGCCAGAATGGGAGGCATGCGGGGGGCGGCCATCTTCGGGGGAGCGGTGCTGGCGATGCTGGCCGGCGGCGGCTGCTACTCGATGGTGGGGGATGGCTCGTCGATCGCGATGGGCACCAGCGGGACGGGGGCGCTGCGCAACGCGGTGCGGCTGCCGGCGGCGGGCGACGGCTACACCGTGCCGGAGCGCTGGCGGCTGCGCGGCAACAACTTCGGGACCGCGGAGCTGGTCGAGCTGATCGTGCGCGCGGCGCGCAAGGTCGAGCGCGAGATCCCGGGGTCGCAGCTGGGCGTGGCCGATCTGTCGCCCGAGATGGGTGGCCCGACCGAGTGGCACCGCTCGCACGAGAACGGGCTGGATGCCGACCTGATGTTCTATGTGCGCAAGGCGGGGCGGCCGGTGGCGCCGCCCAACGTGATGCTGCTGTTCGCGCCCGATGGCGCGAGCAAGCCGTCGCTGGACCCCGAGGGCATCGCGGCCGGCCCGATGACCATCGACCTGCCGCGCCAGTGGGCGCTGGTGCGGGCGCTGCTGACCGATCCGTGGGTCGAGGTGCAGTACCTGTTCGTGTACGAGCCGCTGCGGCAGCGCCTGCTGGCGCACGCGGTCGCGCGCGGCGAGGATCCCGCCATCGTCGCGCAGGCCATCGAGGTGCTGCGCCAGCCGGTCGGCGCGGCGGCGCATGACGACCACCTGCACCTCAGGATCTATTGCCCGCGCTCGGATCGCGGCCTGGGCTGCGAGGATCGCGAGCCGCTGCGCTGGGTGCGCAAGGACTACAAGTACCCACTCGAGGAGTCCCTGTTCGCGGAGCTGCCCGCGCTGGCCGAGCTGGCGGCGCCGCTGGCGCGGCTGGCCAGCGGCCTGCTGGCGTCGATCGGCCCCGTCATCTTGTAGCCATCGCGCTCGTTCGCGGCTGCTGCCGTCGCGCGCAAGCTGCTGTACGATGTCGCCATGCAGCTCCGTGCGCGTCTCACGCTGACCACCCTCCTCCTGCCCATCCTGCTGGGCGCGCTGGCCCAGGCCGCGCCGCCCAAGAAGCCCGACAAGAAGGCCGAGGCCGCGCGGCTGCGCGCCGAGCTCCAGGTCAAGGACGGCGACGCCTGGTTCGAGCTCGGCGATCTGACCCGCGCGCAGGCGTCCTACGAGCAGGCCCTGGTGCTGCAGCCCGGCGGCGCGCTGGCCCGGGTGCGCATGGCGGCCATCGCCTGGCGGCTGAGCGACGGTGACCGCGCGCTGGCCCTGCTGGCCGAGGTCGACAAGACCGGCGCCATGCCGGCCGACGGCGAGGCGCTGTACGGCGAGATCCTGTTCGCGCGCAAGCAGTACGCCGAGTCGGCGCGCCACTACGCCATCTATGTCAAGGCCGTGCCCAGCGACGGCTGGGCCATCCTGGCGCTGGCGCGCGCCTACCGCGGCATGGGCGAGGGCGGCGACAGCGCGGCGCGCGACCAGGCCGTGCGCATCCTCAAGATCCTGGCCGGCGCCAGCGACAACGCCCTGGCCGGCGAGGCCGAGGAGGAGCTGTACACGCTGCTGTACGGCGAGGCCGGCAAGCAGTTCCGCCAGGGCAAGCTGGCCCTGGTCGCGGGCAACGCCAAGCAGGCCGTCACCATCCTGACCCAGGTCGTGGCCGCGCAGCCGACCCTGGAGGAGGCCTTCTACCTGCTCGGGGTCGCGCTGCTGGATCCGTCGGTCAACCAGCGCGCCGACGCGCGCGCGGCGTTCGCCAAGGCGCCCAGCGTGAAGGAGGCGCAGCTGCGCCTGGGCTCCAGCCTGTTCGAGGACGCCACCGGTGCGGCCGATCTCGACAAGGCCGAGGCCGCCCTGCGCCGCGCCATCGAGCTGTCGCCGACCTACCAGGACGCCTTCTATTACCTGGGCCAGGTGCTCGACAACCGCGGTGACACCAAGAACGCGGCCGAGGCCTACCAGAAGGCGATGAACCTCGATCCCGACACCAACATCGGGCAGCTGTCGGCGTCCAAGTACACCCTGCTGACCGGCAACTCGACGGCGATGGGGCCGGTGGTCGCGGAGAGCGATCCCATCGACGCCGCGGCAGAGATCCAGATGGCGCAGGCCATGGAGGACAAGGCGCGCGCCGACGGCCTGCTGCTCGACGATCCCGTGCAGCAGGCGCGCTTCGACGGCATGCTGGAGAAGCTGGTCGCGGTGGCCGAGCTCAAGGAGCTGTCGCCGCGCCTGTTCCTCATCAAGAGCCCCGACATCAACGCCATCACCATCCCGGGTGGCCGCATCTTCATCTATACGGGGCTGATCGACTTCGTGAAGCGCACCGCGGGTGGCCGTGACGAGGTGCTGGCCGCGGTGGTGGCGCACGAGCTGGCGCACGCGTCGCTGCGCCACGTGCCGCTGGGGCTGCGCTCGTGGTCGGCGGCGGCGCAGGGCGGCCGCTACGACGTGCGCCAGGAGCTGTCGCGCATGGCGACCACGCTGACGCGCGTGCACGAGTACGAGGCCGATCACTATGGCGCGCTGTTCCTGCACCGCGCCGGCATGGCGACCCAGGGCATGATCGATCTGTTCGAGGCCATGAAGAAGGAGATGGGCGACGGCATGCGCAACGGGTCGCACCCGACCAAGACCGAGCGCATCGCCAAGATCAAAGACTTCCTCATCGACCTGCGCGGCAAGTCGACGCGCCTGCCGATGGGCGACAAGGCCCTCAAGGAGGGCAACTTCGAGCTGGCCATCCGCCACTACGAGGTCTACCTGGGCGTGTTCCCGTCGGACGCCGCGGCGCACGAGCGCTCGGGGCTGGCCTACCACCGCATGGGGCTGAAGGCGGCCGGCTTCCAGGGCATCTGGAAGCGGCCGACCGATCTGCCCGCGACGACGGCGCCGACGGCGGCGGCGATGGAGAAGGCGCGCGCCGATGCGGCCACTGGCAAGATCGATCCCAAGCGTGAGGCGCGCTGGCTCAAGCGCGCGGTGCTGGAGTACAAGGCCGCCATCGCGGCGGCGCCGGATCGCGGCAGCGCCCGCGCCAACCTGGCCTCGGCGCTGTCGGACCTGGGCGAGTTCAAGGCCGCGCGCACCGTGGTCAGCGAGGGCGTCAAGCTGCAGCGCGTGAACCTGGAGATGGAGCGCGAGAACGCCGGCGGCAAGGCGGGGCCCAACACCGCCAAGCTGACGCGCGGGCTGGCGCTGCTGGAGAATGGCCTGGCCATCGCGCTGGCGACGGCGGCCGACTATGCCGGCGCGCGCACCTACCTGGCGGCCGCGGCCAAGCACGATCCCAAGCTGTGGGACACCTCGTTCAACCAGGCCACCGTGGAGCAGCTGGCGGGCGACCCGGTCGCGGGCGCCGCGGCCATGCGGGTGTACCTGACCTTCGACAAGGATCTCAAGAGCCCCTGGGGGATCCTGGCGCGCGCGCGCCTGGTGGGCCTCGACAAGGCCGCGGCCGCGAAGAAGGTCGGGCCGGGCGGCAAGCCGCTGCCTGGCGTCAAGCCGCCGGTGGGGACCAAGCCCAAGCCCAAGACCAAGTAGCCGACGAGCACGAGCACGAGCAGAGGGCTGGCTACGCCTTCTTGCCTGCGAGCAGCTCGGGCAGCTTCTCTTTCGCGCGCTCGATGTCGCCCTCGTACTTGAGGATGAGGTTCAGGG
>Ga0154020_10004750_pt1 | contig 16134 bp, 8 predicted proteins | sample Klosneuvirus_201_FD_109709 | JGI IMG/M metagenome (GOLD analysis project Ga0154020, IMG submission 109709) | Active sludge microbial communities from wastewater, Klosterneuburg, Austria - Klosneuvirus_20160825_MG | ecosystem: Engineered > WWTP > Aerobic digester > Activated sludge | place...
AAACGTGTTAAAGAAAAATGGGGAATAAATGAATGTTTTGTCGATTTACGCCACATTGAGGTAACGAGCCGCTTAGTTGACGGACGACACCCAATGAGTTTAATTTTTAATGACCTTCGATCACAAGGCGTGAAAGCAATACCAGTTGTAGGACTTGAACAGGATACTCAATACCGAGCTTCAGCACATGAGGCAATCCTAGCAGACAATCGTGGTTTTTGTCTACGAGTTAGTCTTCAGAAAGCGTCCAGTCCCAACTTAGTTGAAATAATTAATAATTTGCTAAGGGAGATGGGCGTAGAGACTGATCAATGTGACTTTATTTTCGACCTAGGTGCTCCAGATAATTTTGAACCACTTAATATTTTTGCAGGAATCTTGGAATCTATCATAAAAAACATCCCCTACTTAAATAGCTGGAGATTTTTTGGATTGATTGGCACATCATTTCCATCTTCATTAAGTGGAATCAAATCAGGCATCTCATTTATCCCTAGAAATGAATGGAGACTATATAAGGAGCTTAGACAAAACCTTAATATATCAAACATTCGTATTCCAACATTTGGTGATTACGTGATCAGCCACCCTGGAATATCAAATATGGACATGAGGTTTATGAAGCCAAAAGCAAATGTAAGATATGCATTAAGTGATAGTTGGCTTATTGCAAGAGGAGAAAATGTAAGGGATTATGGATACGGTCAACATAAGGAACTTTGCAACTTAATTCTTAAATCCAGAGAATATTTTGGGAATTCTTTCTCGCCCGCCGATAAATATATTTACGATTGCGCCAAAGGTACAGTCCCCACTGGCAACTTATCTACGTGGCGTTGGGTGGGAACTAACCACCATTTGGAGATGGTCACCCGGGATGTCGCCAACCTTGCCGCTTCTTAAGATACTCCCTTACTGTACGTCTTAAGGCTGTAGGCGTAAGTAGCTCAACAATATCCTTATAAAGGAATGCGCGGCTCTTTCGAAGTTGTGCTCCTCGAATTCCCAATTTTATTAAAACTTCTTGCGCTTCATCGCGCCATAATAATTGAGCAACCGAGTAATCATTCGTATTGACATTTTTGCGAGAACGTTTTAAATATTTAAAATGTGTATCTCCCTGAGCTATCTCTTCGGCTAATATGACACCCCACCAATCAGGAACAATGCGCATTCCTTCATCAAGATGGCGCTCGGTCAAAATCACCGATGAGTGGTCAAAAATAGCATTATAAGTATTTATCTGTAAACTTAATCTTTTAAGTGAATCAACATCGCTTTTTATTTCATAGCCAATCATATGTCCATTAATAACAGCAATATCGGCCCTGCATGCTCCATGCACAAGACCTAATTCGTTAACTACAAGCGTAGTAGAAGAATTGTGATGCTGCCGGAGAACAGTACGATGAAATGCTTCTCTAATCTGAGGATCATTCATGATTTATCCAGAAAAATCTATTTTCTCGACCCAGTTAAACAAAATTTTTAACTGGGTATAATAAGTGAGGGCTTGTAGTGTCACATTGAAGATGGGATTTTTTAAGGTTGTGTTCTAATAATACAACATCGGAATCAGTTCGTCAATACTTGTGCTGGCTTACGGGTACGGTTTTCTCAAAGTCGAAAAACCTTTAACGCGAAAACCTCAAAGAAAGCGAAACGCGCAAATTTTTCTTGTTTTTCGTGAAATCCGCCCTGTGCTGGCTACTTACTTCATCCGCAGGTCTTTTGGAAATTTATACAGAAATTTCGCCAATCCATGCCAGCCCACAAATCTTTTCCATTCACAGGGATAACCTGAAAGATTTCTTTTGGTGAAATGCGCCATTCACAAGCCACCAAATACGATGCGACTTCAAAACTTGATGATCGATAGACACTGATCGCCCTTGTTCGTTAAGGTTTTAATGCAAAGGATATAGGTTAATTCAGATTTGTAGTGCGGGAATAACTGTGATGCAATCCACCAAGAATCGCCTTCGATGTGATCCAACCATTTGCTGGCTTTGATCTTAGCAGCTCATACTGGTTGGTAGAGGCGATTGAGGTGATGAACAAGTCCCTGCCTGAAGAACAATCCGCAGAAGTCACAGAAGATTTAGGCAAGTTGGTGAATGAAGCAGCCAAGTCCAAGCCTAATAAGAAATGGTATTCGGTCAGCATTGAGGGATTAATCAAGGCTGCCGAAAATTTGGATGAACTTGGTGAGCCTGTGATAAATCTGTTACGGAAGGTACTGTCCCAAATGATGAGTGGGTAATCTAGTGATTATGTAGGACCGTATCGCCCACCAAATCCGCTTCTCGACTTAGCAGTTCAGTGAGGGTGGGAAGAGGGAAGACGTTATGCCTGTAATGGCTACTTGGTTCATCTGCGGCTATGAAAAGCTATTTTTTAGCTTGTCTTTTGATTTTACTAATAATTAGTTCAACTTTTTTTGTGATTACTTCAATAGAATTTATTTTCTTATAACCGCCTGGCATAGGAGGCATAGGAGGCATAGGAGGTATAGGAGGGTCAGGAGGATCAGGATCTGGCACAAAATTAATAGTATCAATGAGGGTTTGATACTTGTTCTTGATGGTATTTCCTAATAAAGACACTTTTTGACTATATAGTTTCATTATTTTCCGCGCCTAAATACTTGAAAGAAATTTTTAATTAATTCCTGAATGAATTCATCAAGCCTTCAAGTTTAATTATTATCGCAGGATATGTTTCTCTTAATCCTTGATCTAGCCAAGAATCTAATAATTCTTTACACCACCCTTCAGCTTTGGCTCGAGGAAGTCCATTAATACGATTAGCCAAATTATCATAGTGCCTATCAAAACGGTAAAAACCATACCCCTTCTGTTGAACTAAAATCGGAAAATACTCTTTGTATTTGTTTAGCGATGCATCAAAATCTCCTTTTTCAAATAACAAATCACCTAATATAATGTTGACCAAAGCAATAAAAAGATCTTCTTGATAATCAATACCCTTTGAGAACTCGACCTTTTCTGCATAGCGTATAACCTCTTCATATTTTTTTCTGCGCAAGGCTAAACGAGCAGCCTCGATCAAACTTTCCAAGCTCGCGTGAATACGTTCTTTGGCGTCGGCTTCTAAATAGGCAACTTCACAAAAGCGCTGGGCTAGTCCTAATAGATTTTTTTCTTGTTTCATGTCTTTCAGTGGAGTACCTAAAACAAGTCTCCTTCGAGTTCGCCATATAGTCTCCTCAGGAAGCTCAACGTCTCTAAGGATGACATTAATCAATTCCTTCAAGGCTTTTTTTCCAATCCTCAAAGTTGAATTGCTATTAAGCGTAACTCCCAATTTCTCGAACTCTTCAGTCAATTCTGCTAACTCTGCTATAACTCTTCCCAATCGGTATAAGCATTCTGGTAAATATGGGGAAAGACCAAACTCACGACAAAGTCTAAGAGATTCATTTAACGATTTATAAGAGCTTATTTGATAGTTTACTGCTTCATTTAGCTTTTTACCGTCTGGTATCTTTCTCATTGCATAACCAGATAAATATTGATTTGCGCCTAAGCTTTGCAAGGTATTACAAATCCACTCCTGCCCGCTTTTGTTAACTCTAAAAATTATTAGCGCCTCTTCATAATATGTTTCAGCTTCAGGGATATTCCCTTGATATCGCTTTACCTTTGCATAAGTAAGATATGATTCTCCTTTGATCTGATTATCAAGTTTCTTATTTCGTATTAAATTAAAAGCCGCATCGCAATAGCCAAGGGCTTCCTGATATTCACCTAATACAGCCTGAAATTCACCAAATTGGATTAATATTCTGCACTCTAAATATATATTTTTTGAGATTCGAGCATGAACCAAGGCATTTCTATACGCATTACTTGCTTCATCCCATCTCCCTAATACTTGATAAATATATGCAAAATAATTTTCAAAAGTACCTAACCATATGTCATCAGCTTTTTCGATTGCTTTTTGATAACCAGGAGTTAATATCTCCATGGCGTCCGAATATTTACTTTGTATAAGTAAACACGATCCCCAATAAGCCAAGTTATTAAAATACCTCTCGGGTTCTTGATATTCTTGAACCAGTTTCTTAAAAATGCTAGCTGCCTGAACGAAATGATTCCGACTATACAGCCATTCGCCCTGCTCTCTTAAATATTTGTATCCCTTATCCTTAAGGGAGTTTCGATGCTCTAATAACTCATTCAAAATCAATTCATTAAATGAAAACAGATTATGGTTTCTTACAGTTTCAAAATATTTTTCGTATGTATCAAGCCCCCCACCATCTACAGATCTATCTAATCTGTAACCAAGTTGCTCGGCAGCCAATAAATCACGGCTTTCATTACCTATCTTTGATGATTTAATCTTGTTTGAATACCATGCTTCAGCTACGTTATCAAATAATTGTCTTCCAAGAATGTCATTAATTCCAAATTTTGGTTTTGGAAGCACATATTCTTCAACAAGATCCTGTATACGATCATGTAATGCGAATGAACCATCAGGGTTTGTTTTAACAATAAAATTTCCTCTTAAGTTATCAGCAATTTGCTTATAAGATTTAAATTCATACAGATTATCAGACTTCATCAAGAAAACAATTATTTCATGATCATACCTCCGCTTTAATATAGCCATGTCTCTAAGAACTGGATTAATCGGATTTAACTCTGATCGAAGAAAATGTATCAATTTTTCTTCGACTTCATTCTGCAAAAGATTCCCAGAAATAATACTTTCGAGCCCGGAGTTGCCAGGATCAGCCAAATGATTCAGGGCTAATTCTAGACGAAGGGGCAAACCATCTATGCCAGGTTGATCACGCAATCTCTCAATATCGATCCTTGAAATCAAGTTGGCATCATAGCCAAATCTCGCAGCTTGACGCTTAAAAAACTCTTCTGTTTCACTATAGTCAAATGGTGCAAGTCCAACGTTAATTGCCTTAAAAGGTAACTCTAACAACGGGTTTGTCGGTCTACCTGCAAATACGATTATTAAGTTTTCGGCTCGCATCAACAAATCGTCGATAAACCATCTTCCTATCTCGGTGTTTTGAACAATTTCAAAGGTATCAAAAAGAAATACAACTTCTCGATGAGCTGATGTATCATTAAGGTCTTCAAAAAAATCAAAATCAGTCTTTTCTCTTTTAGCCGCTAAGACCGAAGATTCCTTTTTATCTCTTTCAGCATTTAATTGATCTTCCTCTGATTTGTGAAATTTAACAAAATACTTCTTCCCTAAGCAATTAATCATTGCCTCGCGGAGACCTTTAACGCTTCGGTTTCTAAGTTCTGCAAAATTGATAGGCTTGAAAACCACTCGGTTACCCGGATCCAGTTTATTGTCTTCGTAGATTTTTTTTAGAAGCCAGCTTTTTCCTAACCCGCCTTCGGCTTGAAAATAAATTATATTTTTTTGTCGTCGATAACTGAATAGACTATAGAATTCTTTTAGCGCTTCTGCTCGGCCAACAAAGTATTCCGATATTGATAATTCACCCGTTAAATCATTATCATCTTTTGAGGGCTTCGGACTAGGGTTTGTAGTAGCAACATAAGTGCGACTATTTTTTTTTACACGATAACCCTCTTTTATTGCCTGTTCCAGTTTTTCCCATCCATCTTTTGAGTAATAATCGATAAATTGAGTGTTACTTAGTTCTTCTGGAACTTCGCAATCATCAAACTTAAGTGGAATGCGAAATATGTCAAAACTGAACATCTCGCTCGCGATTTCCTGCGCAAGATTTAGTTCTTGCACTAAAACACCCCTCTTTCTAACAGATTTTTCCGACATGCAAAATATAAAAACATCCGAGTCTTTGATTGCTCGTCTTATACTATCCTTCCAATTCAATCCTCCTACAAGTTTTTTTTGATCCATCCAGGGCAAATAGCCCGCGGTCTCCAATTTCTTAAACAAGGCTAAGACTTTTCTTTTATCTTCACTCGCATAGCTAAGAAAGACTTTTGGCTTTCGTCTCATTTGACACCTTTTGAGAATTTGGAATATAGTGAGTAATATTGAGCAGTAGATAAATATTCAACACTTGTTAAAGGCAATTTACTACTTAGCTATTTTCAATGTTTAACAATCTTTCAAGTACTTCTTCTGATTTTTTCTGGACCAACTCAATATACTCAGCAGGAATTATTTCTTTGTACTCATATTCGTCGATCGCACGGAGAATTTGTTCAAGTGTCATAATCTTGTCCAGGGGTTTTCTCTGCGAGTACTCGATATTATTAATTGCTTGATTGACTTCAGCAGGAATCAGCTTTAAGTCACCAAAAAAAGCCCTATAATAAGCCAAATCTAAGAAAAATAAATATGAAGAATCATATTCTTTTACTAGTCGCCTGAACCATTGGATTACTATGTGTTGTATTTGGGAGAATGTAACCGGGTTATTAATCTTCAGATCCAAAGATATTATCTTTCTCAAAGTGTAGTCCATTGCAAAACCTTTATTCTGAATATCCCAATTAATGAAATTGGTTTCTTCAAGCCGACGGGTTATATCTCTAAATTTTGAGGCCTTTATATTGTTATATTTATTGGGATTTACATATACGAGAATTTCTCTTAATATAGCATAATCAAACCATCTTAGCTGCGACGTCAATTTTAATACGAATTTTAATTCGGGATTTAATTTTTTTACTGTATGCCCAAAAAAATACTCAACCTCGCTGCGGACCAACCTTTTTTTATTGAAATTGTTAAATGCAAACAACACTTCCTTGTTTTTACGTAATTTTTCTAATGACTTATACACGAGCCAATTGCACGCAGGAACCCCAAAGGTAATATCAAAAATCCTACTAGCTAATTCTTTAGTGACATTATTATCATATCCTATTTGTTCCCGTACCAATTCAGAATCAAAAGGCTTAATCTTGTGTTCTAATGTGCATTGCCGAACATCAAACATCCCCCAATTCTTTCGAGACTGGCTAGCCAAGACAATCATAACTTTCTTCGTTGAAACCAATGGCGAAAAAACAAACCTTTCCAACCATTGAAAGACTTCCGGACTACAATATTCTACTGAATCAAACAAGAAGACAACTAGGTGCCTTTCATCCAATGAAAGATAATTAATTGTCTCGCCTACAAACTTTGAAGATACATTATTCGCACCTACTATACGGATTGGCATTGCTGGTGCTTTATAGTCTCTACTCATTTTTTTCTTAAACATTTCATTATAAAGTTTTGCACTGATTATTTCACAATCTTCTAAATCTAAAAGTTTTTTGTTGATAGAAAGGAACTCTTTAAAATCAACAAATACTGTTTTATTATTGTAAGATAAACTTCTAATTAAAATTTCTTGAAGGAGTGTACTTTTTCCTATTCCAGGAATTCCCCAGAAATCAATTACAGATTTGGCAGTTTGATACCCTGATCGCAACTGGGTTAAGTGATTTTCAAACAAATTAATTTCTTTTAATCTACTAACAATCTTCACTTCATTTTGTCTGGTAGTATTAATATATTTAGTTTGCATAGTTATTTTCTCTTGAATCCACAAATTTCTCAACTTGACGTGCTACTTCTGCTAATCTCTTCATTATCTTTAGACCAAGGCGCTCTTTTTGAGATTTTTCATTACTTTCAATTAGCCTCAAACCGCAATTGGGGGTTATAGCCCACATATTTTCAACACCATATAAATCAATAGCTTCTACGATTTCTCTCTTTAATCGACGCAAACTTTCTATGTGATCAGTATTTACAGGCATACACCCATAAGCAATCTTTTTATTATTACTTGAAAGTTTATTAGCATTAATATTTATCAATCTACGTAAATACTGACCCTCCACACTTAATATTTCTACATTTGCAGAAAGTAATTGATTAAGAATATGTCGAGTATCCCCACACACGTGCAAAATGGGATGTTTAATGTGCTTGGTTATTATTTCGATTGCTGCTAAGCCATCTCTAATATTTGCACCATAGGCAAATGATGGTTCATCTATCTGTATATATTCTGCCCCGGCATCTGTTAATGCTTTTGCCTCTTCTGCTAATGCATATGCAATATCAAAAATCAAAGCACTATCAGAATTTTTTGTGTACGGAGAATCAATTCCAACTTCGGAAGATTGGGCTAGAAATGTTGGGCCTGTAAGATGTGCTTTGAATCGCTTTCCTTGGGCCAAAGATTTTGCATATAAAAATGAAGAAACTGTTATAGGGCTTTCTTGATGTGTAATTTTCTTGATAACAGGATAACGGCCTATTCGATTACTAAACCCCTCAATGTGCCCTGCAAAAATTCCTGCTATATCTGATTCAACTTGACCATCCACTAATAAATCTATACCAGCATCAATCTGATCATTAATAGCGCGGTTAATAGAATCTTCATTCGAAGCGGAATAAGGAAGTGGTGGATAACTTCCCGTAATTGTGGCGATCAATTCCATATTTATTCACCCAATCTGAAACACCAATCCAAGATATTCAAAATTAACAAGACTAATCGATTATACACCCGGCAGTTATAATTACAAGTGTACAAAAATGTATTTGTGCAATTCTGTACTAAATACGAATAAAGTTTTATTTGAAACATAACATTACGAGGGTAACCTTCCCGTAAAACAGGAGCTAGACAGCAACTATATTTCTCGCCTAAACATATTCTAAATCTTATAAATTTCAAATCCAAATTCGTCGACTTGTTCGGACAAATAAGGTTAAGCAATGCTCCACTTGTCCGCATCTTTGTATTGTTGTATAGTTGATTAAAACCCATCACTGGGATGATATTAATGTAACTGATGTCTGATATCAATGGACTCAAAAATAAATTGGAAGAGATGGAGCAGGAGCTCGCCACGATGAAAAAGGACAGAAAGGCATATAAGACGCAGGAGCGTGAAAAAGCTGATATCGAAGCCCGGTTAATCGGCGAAGCCATTATCGCGCAAGGTAATAGTACAACAGAAATTGGCAAACAAGGAATTAGTGGTAGCGGTTCGATGAGCGAAGCCACGCTTGGTCTAGGTGCGATAAAGACCGAACAACATTTTCGTGGCAAAAAAATTACTACCTCCTTGTTTCTCGACAAAGCCCTGCAATATTATCTTGATAACCTAATCGCGTCGCATCAGAATTTACGCCTTCAGGGGATTCGCGCAGGCAGCCAGCCGTTGAGTGTGGCGCTTGAAAAAGTGTATGTCTCTCTCACTGCAATAGACAAAGGCACACTTAGTGAAAAACTCGACAACATCTCGCATGTCGACTCAGGCGTTCTCACCATTGCTGCCACACTTCAACGCTATCGTCGCCTTGTCATCATCGGTGACCCTGGGAGTGGCAAGACAACCCTCCTATCTTATTTGACTTTGACCTACGCTCGCGACAAACGCGACAATCAAGGGGCGGTCCACGCGCGCCTCAAGATTGATGATGCAAACCATTTGCCGATTCTCCTCCCCTTGCGCGACTTGGGACGCCATTTGAAAGAGAAACATCCCAAACCCGGTAAAGACGGTTCCGCCTTATTACTCGATTACCTGCAAGAATATTATGAAGCACAGAATATCATCCTGCCGCAGGATTTTTTTATCCCATCACTTGAAGGTGGAAAAGCTATCCTGTTGTTAGATGGAATGGATGAAGTGGCGGAAGTTTCATTACGACAGCGAGCTGCGCGCCTGATTGAAAAATTCGCAGAGAGGTATCCAGCCTGTAGGTATGTAGTCACGAGCCGCCAAGTCGGGTATGATGGCTTATCACGTATCGGGGCACATTTTGGGCTGGCAAAGGTCCGCGATTTCAGCCCCACAGAAGTACGGCAATTCATACATTATTGGACTTATGTCGTTGAAACAACTCTTGCTCAAAGTGAATCGCCTGAAGTGATACGCCTTGCAGATGGGCAGGCTAATAAGTTGATACAAGCTGTTGACACTAATCAACGCGTCGCAGATCTTGCAGTGAACCCACTATTACTCACAGTCGTTGCGCTTGTTCATCGCTATCGTGCACAGTTACCCGAACGTCGTTCGGAATTATATGAAGAAGCTGTTGAAGTATTACTTGGACACTGGGACGAAGCCAAAGGTCTATCCAACGAATTGGAGTTCGCAGGCATAAAAATGGATAGTGGCGATCGCCGTAGCTTGATTGAGCCTGTTGCCTTTTGGATGCACGAACGCAACCGTCGTGAGATTGAGAGTGATGATCTTCGAGCCCTGCTTATGCCTGCCTTTAAGAACATGACACGTAATGAAGTACAAGCAAACAAAGGGCTGGATAATTTTTTGCGAGTGGTTAACGAACGTAGTGGACTCTTGATCGAGCGCGGCACAGGCCTGTATGGGTTTGCTCATCTCACATTTCAGGAATATCTTGCCGCGCGTGCTTTATCTGACCGCAAAGATGCTCTGACTTTTACCTTGAATCACTTACTCGATACGTGGTGGCGTGAGGTGATTCTCTTACAGGCTGGTTACCTCAGTACGCAAGGTAAGCGTCGCGTCAGTGAGTTGATCAATGCTATTATGAATGCAGATCCAAAGACGGAACTAGTGCCGCATCATCATTTATTGATGGCGTCAGAGTGTCTATTTGACGTAGGCGTGGCACGTGTGGAAGGCGATCTTCTTGGTGAAGTCCGTGCACGATTGAAAAAACATGCAGATTCTCCAATTCAAAAAGGGAAGAAAGAATCGGTTCTGCAAAAAGTAACAGCAATGAATGCGTTAGCTCGAATCGACAGTGGTAAATTCACTTCGCAACATTGGAAATTCCCATATGGAGAACCCGATTGGGTCACCATCCCCGCAGGTTTATTTTGGATGGGAGAAGGAAATGAACTTCATCAGATCGAATTGCCTGAATATAGAATCTCACGTGTGCCAATCACCAACGCACAATATGCAATTTATGTAAAAGAAACCAATACCAAAGTGGCACACTGGCGAGGTGGAGAAGTTCCTAAGGGCTTGGAAAATCATCCAATTGTTTGTGTTTCTTGGCCTGATGCCATTGCCTACTGCAAATGGTTAAGGGGAAAAATTAACAAAAATGTCACTTTGCCGAGCGAGGCCGAATGGGAAAAAGCCGCGCGCGGGGAAAAAGATAAGCGGGCATATCCGTGGGGTGAATGGATGGATTTTCATGCAAATACAGCTGAATTGGGATTGAATGATACAACACCAGTAGATTTATTTCTTAATAGTCTCAGTCCTTATGGCCTACTGGATATGAGTGGAAATGTCTGGGAATGGACACGAAGTATGTACAAGCATTATCCTTATGAGCCCACTGATGGTCGCGAAGATCTTCATTCAAGAGGTGATCGTGTTCTACGAGGCGGTTCCTTCAACCTTCCTTCAGGCTTGGGTCGTTGTACGTCTCGCCGCTGGCTCGGCCCGGATGATTTGCTCAGATACTTCGGTTTTCGAGTGGTTATTTCCCCGTTTCTTTTATCATGACGACTCAAGACTTTGAATGCGACCATAGGCTAGAAACCAAAGATATAGATGTACATCGAAAATATCGAAATCTTTGACTCCAACAAAGGAAACTTGATATGGCATTCAACTTTGATCTATGGAAAGAGTCTACAAAGAGAAAACTGCAAGGCTGGAAGGGACGCATGGAGCGCGGGGGAACAAACTCCGCATATTATTTTCTTGCGGGTGCATCGTTATTTCCGGTAGTGCAGGCTGTCCATAGTGGTGATTGGAGTGGGTTGGCAGTTTTAGGCGCATCCTTAGGTGGAGCTGTCAGCACAAATCTGCTGGCGAATATTGTGCAGAAATCAAAAGATAAGAGCGACGCTGAGATTGCAAAAATACTGGAAACAGAAGCTAAATCCTCACCTGAGTTAAATGCGGAGTTGAATGTTTTAATCGAAAAGCTGAATACTTTAAATGAAGCGGAAAAAGCTTTGGCCGATTCCGATAAAGGATGGTTTGTGGAAACCATCCAGCGCGAGTTAAAAAATATTAATCTCGATGGAAAATACGACGCCATGCTTGATGGAATTGGCGCGATCGCGCAGGGAGACGGCGCAAAGGCGGTCGGTGCAGGCGGAATCTTAGTGGAGGGCAATCTATTTGTTAATCAAAGTAGCCTACAACAAGGCCCAAAGACCCTATCACTCATCAGGGCTCTTCAACATTATCTTGATAGCATCATCGCCACACACAAGTACCTACGCTTACAAGGAATTCGTGCAGGAAGCCAGCCGTTGAGTGTGGCGCTTGAAAATGTGTATATCTCTCTCACGATGGATACGCATATTCATGGTGATTCTGGCATTCTTACCATTGACGCAGCCCTTCAAAGCTATCAACGACTTGTGATCATCGGAGACCCTGGCTGTGGCAAAACGACTTTACTCTCATATATCGCACTAACTTATGCTCGCACGCTGCGGGAAAACGTTGATTTGGTAAAAGATAGACTTGGTTTACTCGGTTTTTCTGAGTCTGAGAATCTGCCAATACTACTTTCTTTGCGCGACCTAGGACGCCACCTACTCGAAAAACATCTCAACCCCGGCAAGGATGGCCCTGCGATCCTGCTTGATTATTTATTGGAATATTATCAAGCGCAAGAGATTGACCTGCCTGCTGATTTCTTTAGCGCTTATCTTGAAAAAGGAAAATCCATATTGTTATTGGATGGCATGGACGAAGTTGCTAACATAACCTTACGTCAGCGTGTGGCACGCTTGATCGAGAAATTCTCAGATCGTTATCCCAAGTGTCGTTTTATCGTCACGAGCCGCGAGGTTGGCTATGATGGTGCTACAAGAGTTGGCGCACAGTTTGGGTTGGCAAAGGTTCGTGCCTTCAGCACTGCAGACGTGCATAAGTTCATCCGTAATTGGACGCGAGTAGTGGAAATAACACTTGCGAATCTCGATGTATCCAAAGTGTTGCGTTTCGCCGATGCGCAGGCAGATAAGTTGGTTGAGATAGTTGATACCAACCTGCGCGTTATTGATACTACCGCGAATCCATCGTGGAACCCAGTATTGCGGGAAGCCGATGCACAGGCGAATAAGTTAATTGAGGCAGTTGATGCCAATTCGAGAATTGCAGATCTTGCCGAGAATCCATTGTTGCTCACAGTCATAGCATTGGTGCATCGATATCGCGCCCAACTGCCAGAGCGTCGCTCGGAATTATACGAAGAAGTCGTTGAAGCTTTGCTCGGTCACTGGGATGAAGCCAAAGGGCTTGATCAGGATATGAAATTGGCAGGCACAACAATGGATAGCGGTGATCGGCGCAGTTTGTTGGAACCCGTGGCCTTTTGGATGCACGAGCGAAATCAGCGCGAGATTGAGCGGGATGATCTGCGGACTCTACTCCTGCCTGTGTTCAAGAGTATGACGGGTAGTGATGGACAGGCAGACAAGGCATTGGATGATTTTTTGCGTGTGGTAAACGAGCGAAGTGGTCTCTTGATCGAACGCAGCATCGGTATATATAGTTTTGCCCACCACACCTTTCAGGAATATCTTGCAGCACGTGCTTTGGCAGACCGTAAAGATGCTATGGAATTCACGTTGAAACATCTACCAGATACGTGGTGGCGTGAAGTAATTTTGTTACAGATGGGCTATTTAAGCACACAGAGTAAACGCCGCGTTAGCGAATTGATTAGCGCCATCATGAATGCGGATCCGAAGACAAAGACGGAGCCACATTATTTTATATTATTGGCAGTTGAGTGTCTTATCGATGTAGGCCCAGCACGTGTGGAAGGCGACCTGCTGGGCAAAGCTCGTAAGAGTTTGAAAAAGAAAGCTGATGCAAAAAGCAACAAAGCATCGTCAGTGCTTTCCAAGATTACAGCCAGCAACGCCTTGGCGCGTCTCGATAGCGGGCGGGTTGCGGCGGATCTTTGGAAACCGCCATATGGAGAGACAGAAGTTGTCAATATTCCCGTAGGTGAATTTTGGATGGGCGGTGAAGGGAAGCAAGACGGGAAACCCGTTCATAAGGTTTTCCTCCCTGAATACAAAATTGCTCGCGTGCCGGTAACAAATGTTCAATATGCATTTTACGTTCAAGATGCAAAAGTTAGGCCGCCCGAACATTGGCGCAGTGGAGACCTGCCACCCGGGTTTGAAAATCATCCGGTGGTAAATGTGACATGGCATGATGCACTCGCATATTGCAAATGGCTGGGAGTAAAAATTCAAAAGCAAGTCACATTGCCAAGCGAAGCAGAATGGGAGAAAGCCGCCAGAGGCAGCAAAGACAAGCGTAACTTTCCTTGGGGCAATAACTGGCACGAACTGTATAGCAATTCCAAAGAACTCGGGCTGGGAATAACTATTCCAGTAGGCTTATTTCTGAAAGGCGCATCACCATATGGTGTGCTAGATATGAGCGGCAATGTCTGGGAATGGACGCGCAATGTTTATAAAGAATATCCCTATTCTGCAGAGGATGGACGTGAAAATCTGTCTTCAAAAGAAACTCGCTCGATCCGTGGTGGTTCATTCCTCGATGAAAGCGGGGGGCTCCATTGTGCTTGTCGCCATGGCCTCAATCCCAATAGTAAGGATTGGTATCGTGGTTTTCGTGTTGTTGTTAAGGTCTCCCCGATGCTTATCTCTTAAAACTCTACGAGCTGTTCACTCTGAATTCTAAAGTTCAGACCTTTGTAGGTAGATTATGGGCTGTAATACAACAATGCATCCAATTGTGAATTTGACAGTAAAAACTTGAAAACAATCCTCTCTTTCCCATTTCTTCACAAATCGAATAAGAAGGATAAGCGATCTGCTCAAAAGAAAACAACTAATAACAAGAAGAAAATAAATTCACAAGACGCTGGCCTAATTAATAAACTATGATGGTTAATGCGATAGTAAGTAATGTACATTAAATTTTTTCAGCATTACAAACTTACTTATCTCATGAATGGACATACGTCTCGACTTTTAACAAATCCCCCATCAATTGCTTGACAGTCTGTGTGTCCCCATATAGAATGAGCCCTGTGCAAGTTCCTTCATCCATTGAATTTTTGGATCTTGGGAAGAAATATTGCCAGTCTAGTTTTAGTTTTTTTCGAAAAAGCTTGTGACCTGAGGATGTAGCCTTAAAACCGTAATAAAACGTAACAAATATCGCATGACATTCATCATGTTTTTGCGAAGAGTTACGAAAACAGCCCAAAAAGGGCTCAAAATTGAACTTATCATTAGTATGCCAAAAAGTTACGCACCGCGGTTTCTATCCCCGTCGGGACCGCCAAGAATAAATGAAAAAACCGCCTTAAAATGGCGGTTTTTTTGTTGCTTATCGTCAGTTTTCGCGTAAAAACAGTTCTTAAAAATAGTTACGCACCGCGGTCTCGTCTATCGGACATCTTTGAACGAACCCGCGATCTCGGAAATCGTATTGCTTAAGATAAACCCAAGTCAGATAGGAAAGCTATACCAGCATTTCCTTATTTTCATACATATAGAAATGATGCAGTTCTTCCCAATAAACTGGGCGATGAAGGAAATAGCCACTACAAGCCAGCACAGGACAAAAAAAGTAGGTTATGTTCACACTTCTTCAACCTGCGTTACCCGAAAAACATTTTCCGCATGGGATTGACAATATCCCCCCTGCGCGCAGGGAATGCAGAGAGTAAGTCCATGCTGGTGCACTTCCCGCTCATTCATGATCTCTTCGCCGCACACATCGCAGTTGACCCGTATCCCAGGGCGCGAAACGATTTGCTCAACGGGAACATTCAATACCACATCCTGTATGCTTAACATCTCCTGGTCTGGCATGACCTGATAAGCCTGCATTTGCGCGAAGTAATGGCGGGATTCTTTAGGCGCAAACGAACATGCCAATTCACGGATATCCAATCTTGGCGCAATGCGAACTGCGCGACCAGTTTCCACATCCACAAATGTTGCAGCGACCTTGCCATAATCTTCCATGCGCAGAGTGCGGTGACCGACGGTGCAATTTGTGACAGCGGATAGTCCATCACTGAAACAGCCGGCTGTTTCAGTGATGACAAGGAGCTGCTTTTTATCGGGAGGCGCATCGAAACCGAGCGCTGTCATGCCAGCCAGCCCGATCCGCACACCAAGAATTTGGCGCGGACAAAGATGGG
>Ga0154020_10004751_pt1 | contig 16125 bp, 8 predicted proteins | sample Klosneuvirus_201_FD_109709 | JGI IMG/M metagenome (GOLD analysis project Ga0154020, IMG submission 109709) | Active sludge microbial communities from wastewater, Klosterneuburg, Austria - Klosneuvirus_20160825_MG | ecosystem: Engineered > WWTP > Aerobic digester > Activated sludge | place...
CCTGAGCGCTATGCACTTCTCCTCGTCGTTCTCGCGGTGTTCGCGGTATATGCGCCCGCCATCCGCCTGATGCCAATGAATGACGACGCCACGCAGGTCATCCAACTCATCGGTGTAACCCCGTTTAGCATTTTCGAAAATCGCTACGACCCATATTCACTTATCTTTGGGCATTACCGGCCAGTGGGCTACCTGCCCTGGATTTTTATTCAAGTTTTGTTTGGCTGGTATTTGCCATCCATGCTGCACGCGCTAAACGTCTTTGTGCACGTCATCTCCACCGCGCTGGTTGGGGCGATGGCGCTCCGGCTGGCGCGGATGTTTCATCTGCGTGGAACGCTGATGGCTGTTGTGAGCGCCGCGCTGTTTGGGTTGTGGCCGCTGGCGTTTCAGGCCGTGCTTTGGTCGGCGGCAGAAGTGCACCCGCAAGTGGCAATGTTTGGCCTCGCCACCACGCTGGCCTATTTGCGTTTGCCAGATGGCGGACGCGAGCGGCGCACGGGCTTGCTGGTGGTGGGGGTTTTGCTCGCGCTAACCTGCCTTAGCCACGAACAAGGCCCGGTGTATGGCGCGTTTTTGCTCTGGGCAGAGGCGGCTAAGATGGCTGCAAAGAGGACGGAAGACGGAGGACTGGAGACGGCTAAAACAGTTTTCCGTCCTCCGTCTTCCGTTTTTTTCTTCGCCTGCGCCGCCGCCTATTTTGTGTTTTACCGCGTGTTCCTCAAAACCGCGTGGACAAGCTCAAACTCGCTTTTGTTAGAGGGCGGTCTTGCCGAGTGGCCGGTCAAGATCGCATATCATCTGCAAAATCTCATGATCTGGCCCAGCGCCATTTTCCGCCCGCTGTTCAACGTTGGCGAGACTGATGGCTGGTCCATTGTGTTTGGCATTTTTGTTTTGGGGATGACGCTGGCAATCGCCATCCTCATCAAAACCCGCAAGGTTTTAGCGGGTGCGGTCATTCTTGCGGTGTGGGCACTGGGCACGTTGCCTTCGCTCATGCTCAGCCAGCGCTATTTGCTGGATGGCCCGCGCCTGCTTTACCCCGCCACCATCGGCGCGGCGTTGTTTTGGGGATTGCTAACTTCGGCGCTGGCTTTCCCCTCCCGCCGGGAAGGGTTAGGAGTAGGCAAGATTGTGCGAATTTTGCTGGCGGTTGGATGCGGCCTCTGGCTGGCGTGGTCAACCCAGTTCATCGCGGCACGGCTGAACGAGAATGCCCGCCTCACCCCGCCCATGCAAATGCTGGATGCGGATCTGAAACGCTCGCAGCCCGATGATCGCTTGCTGTTTATCAACACGCCGTTTGTCAACCTCACGACCAAACCCGCGTTCTTTTTGGGCCGCGAAGGTTTGCCGACGTGGATGTATTACTATGCCACCGATGACATGGCGGCGTGGTGGCCGCAAAGCCTAAGTGGAATCCATCGCGCCACCAGCACCGTGATGCACGAAGCCAGCTTGACCGACCGCGAAACAGAATTTCGCACACCCGATTTTTTATTCACCAAAGGCGGCTTGTTCCGATATGGCGTGTTTGGCAGGCAGGTGGATAACGCCGGATTGCGCGAGGCCATGCTGAAAGCCAATTTCATCTACCGCTTTGAGTACGATGCGCCGGGTTTTCGCATGACGCGCCTCGCGGAGATCCATCCGGCCAAACAACCTGCCCCACCCGCTTTGGCCGCGTTTAGCCTGGGCGCGGCGCAGGCGCGGCTTATCTCGGCGCAGGCGGCGCGGTGTGGCGGGCAGGTGCAGCTTAATTTGGCATGGGATGGCTTTTCGGGCGGCGGTGAGCCGGCGGCCATCTTTGTGCATTTGGTGGATGGAGCTGGCAAGGAAGTTGGCGCGGCAGACAAAGATTTGCTGGATGGCGCTTTGGCGGTCAATGCCGCTCCATCCAACACCCAAATTAGCGAAACGCGCCTTTTGGCCGGGCCAGCAGACGCAACTCAAATCAAACTGGGGTTGTATGCGCGTTCCAACGGCCAGCGATTTAAGGCCATGCGAGATGGCGGCGGGTTATGGGAAGGCGAGGAGGTTGTCGTTCCCATCGGCCTGTGTGCCCAATGAAAAACCTGAGCGCGTGAACAGAAAAAAAGAGCCGCTCTGCTATATTTAGCGCAATGGTCTGCATCAAAGGTTCTTTAGAGCATGACCAAGCTTGCCGCGCCACTGGAATGTAAGCAGAGCGCGCAGCGAATTCCATAGATGAGGTAAAGATATGCACAATAACCCTAAACCATCCCTATTAAAACGCGCGCTTAGTTTGCCCGCAATCGGGCTTGTCTTGCTGTCCGGCCTATCGTCGCTGACCAGCCAGCCTGCTTTTGCGCGAACGGTGCCACAAGCATCAGATTCCACCTTGATGTCTTCTCCTGAAACACCCGAAGGAACTTGGACACCCGGCGCGGGCACGGTGTTTACTTTCCCTGTAAACACCACTCAATTCACCATCACCGCAGAAGTGCTTTTGCCATTTACGCCTAACCTGGCCTCTGCAGGGTATTTTCTTTATGACCCAGCTTCTGGAAACACGCAAAGTTTTCCCGCCACCGCAGTTGCCACATCTGGTGGCGCAAGAATCACAGGGGCATCCATACCAATGGTGACCTCCGGGGAAGATATTCAATTTTTCATCTTCCCGTCTGGCGGTAGCACAGCAGATTTCAGTCCCCGCTACAAGGCCGTGCGGCAGATGAACCTATTTTTGCCGCTCATCAACAAGCCCGGATTGTTGGAAAACAACAACACCGCTTGCGACGCAACCGTAGCCGCGGCCAATTCAACCTATATTGGTCAGAACGACGATCTAAATGATTGGTTCAAGCTAAGTGTTGGCGCCAATTCCACCATTTCCATTTCTCTTACGGGTTTTGAAACGCTGGCTTACATTGAATTGAGAAGTGGATCAAATTGCAGCAACACACAGATTGTGCAAATTGCATCATTGCCAGCCTCCAGCAATCCGGTGATTGTGCAAAATGTTGTGGAGGGCGAGGATTATTACGTCCACATCATCAGCACTATACCCAATGGCAAAACCTATGCCTTTAACTGGACATACGCCACCTTGTTGGGTGAGCTTGAGCCCAACAACACCGCTTGCGCGGCGACCGCGGCAGCTCTTGGGGAAACTTATATTGGCCGCGACGATGACTCACAGGACTGGTTTGCGATTAGCGTGCCCACCACAAGCTCCATCGCCATGACGGTGACTGGATTCGCAGGAACCGGGGTCTTGCAGTTCTTCCCAATTGCCAACACAGATTGCAACACAGTTGGCGACACCACACCAACCGCGGTTAGCTTGACATCTGCGGCAACTGCGGTAGGTGCAAACAATCTGTTACCCGGCGTGTATTACGCAAGAGTTTTGGCCACGGCCAACTCAGGTCAGGCGTACATCTTTATGGCCACAGTTGGCACGGCTACGCTCAACTCGTTCGAACCAAACAACACGTCTTGCACTGCACTGCCCATCAATCTGGACACACAATATCAATCTTTTGTAAATGACAATGAAGATTGGTATTACATAGACCTCACAGCAAACAACAGCTTGAATAATGGCCTCGCGCAACTCATCATCACCGATGTGCCTACGCGAAGCAACACCAGCTACACACAACCAAATATGCGCGTAGAGGTCGAAATTTGGCGCTCCAACTCGCTAACCACCACCAACCCAAGTTGCTCCGATATCCGCCGACTGGATTCTGAAGGCAACTGGTTAAATATCCGCAACCGCGCCAGTAAGGGAAATTATTGGCTGGAGGGCGTGCAAGAGCTGCCCAGTGATCGCTATTACGTGCGTGTGTTTGTGCGGCAAGATGCCGACACGGGCGCGAATCCACCCTATCCCGGCCCTGCGTATAACATCACCGACCCCTACAAGTTCTGGATCACCCGCTCGGCTTCTGGTGTAGTCTCTCCGCGGTTCTACCCAGGCCCATGCGAACTTTGTGGTGGCGTGTTCTGGGGCAGCGAGGTTCCTTATTACTGGTGGGGCATGACCGGCGGCACTTTCAGCTTCCAGCTTCTGGGCAGAGACTGCACAGGTGGTGGCACAAAGACCTGCGGCTGCCCGCAAGGCGCCAACTCTGGCGCAGTGGGCGCAACCGGCGAATTTGGCAAGGGCACCTATACAAGTATTGGCAAGGGATTTTATGGACTTAAAGTTACCTACAACGGTCCAGCATTCTCCTACACCTGGACAGATGAAAAACCTGTCAAAGTGCAATGCGAATTCGGCGCAGATATTCAAGTAGACGAGAAGGGCTGGCCGCTCACAGACCCCATCGCCCATCCCGAAAACTTCACCTCAACTCCGTAACGCGAGTTTACCTTCGCGCAAGCAAAACAGGTCTGGCCCAAAAGGTCAGGCCTGTTTTATTTTGTCAAAATCTCAACCTGTGTAGTCATGGTTGGCGCAAGCTGCCCTTCTGGCAAATAGGGGATGGCGATAAGGTCGTATTTGCCCGCAGCCACATCCGCAGGCAAGGGAATTTCATACAACCCCACAAACGGCTTCTCGAACTTTTGCGATGTTAGCCCCAGCGTAACAAGATTTTGATCAAACTGCAAAACCTGGCGGCCCGCATTGTCCTTCAACCGCAAAGACACTTGCGTATTCCAAGGCAACACCACCCACGGCTTAATCTGCCAGAAACAAAACACCTCCAAAAAGCCATCGCCCGCGCGGGGAATGCGCAGTTGAGCGCACCCAAGCGCACCCAGGCCGCGCGCCGTGCCCACCTGCTCCACCCGCGAGTTCAACGCGGGCATCGCCTCTGGCAGTGGCTCGTATTCGCCATTAAAGCGGTAATGCAAAAGTTGCAGCCCAGAAAATTCATCAGTTTGGGAGGCCGCCTGAAACAGTGGAGACTGACGCCGCAACAAATCCATTGTCAGGCCCGTGGGGTCAACCGTGCCGTTTTGCCAAAGCAGCAGCCACGCCCCGTGCTTGCCCGCCAACGCGCGGTTAAGCATTGGCGCAGTCAGTTCGTAATCCATCGCGTGCGCCACATTTAGCACGGGATCATCGGGCAAAGCCGCCCACCCCCGATTGCCAAAATAATACTCAAACGCGGGCGCAAAATGCCCAGACAAAAGCAAAATCTCTTCATCGGGCTGAACATTGGCGCGCAAAAACTGGGCCACACCTCTAAAATCCTCATTCGGTTTTTGGGGATGGCTCTGCGCCGCGCCCACCCATGCTGCAGCCAACACAACGCTCAGCGCAACAAGCCCAACTTTTTGGCCGATGTCCTTTCGAAACGCCAAAATCGTCATGCTCAAAGCAAGCAGCATTTCTGGCGCGGCCACCGCCGCATAACGCGGGGCAAATTTGCCCGTGAACGCGCAAAATGCCGCGATGCCGCCCACCGCCACAAACGCAATCAGCGCAAATACAAACGGCCATCGTTCGGATGGCTTTCGGGTTAGCGCGGCCACACCTGCGGCCAAAATTAAGGCAGCAAAAAGAATGCCCGCTGCGCCAACAAAACTTGCATCACCCGTAAGAAACAAAGTTGCGCCAAAACTTTGGGCAATGGTGTTAAAAAAATTGAGGCGATCACCAAAGTTTGTGCCATATCCGCCAAAAAACGAGATGAGAAAGATGGCGACCCCAGCCATGATGAGACCCAGCATTCCAAGGGCGGCTTTAGCGGCCCGACCGCCAAACAACAAAACCACCAACCCCTGCCCCGCGATGACAAACGCGGTGAGCACGTGCGAACCAAACGCCGCAAGGCAAAGCGCAACCCAAATCACCCAGTTTTTGCGGCTGGGCTGGCGCAACGCCCGCCACAACCCCATCACAGAGGCGAACGCGAACAATGTTGCCAACGCATACATGCGCAACTCACGCGAGGAGGCGATGGTGACCGGAGAAAACGCGATGAGCAGGGTTGCCGCCAGCGCAGGCCAACGCAACTTTTGTGACCCCATCAGCCGCGCAGCCACCGCCGCCGTGAGCACGCCGCAAAACACCGAGAACAACCGCCCGGCGAATTCGCCATCGCCCGCAAACAACGCCCATGCCTTGAAGAACAAATAATGCAAAGGCGTGTTTAGCTCGCGCTGGGCGGCCAGCGCCGGAATTTGCGCCCAGGGCAACCGCGCAAACATGGCGGTGTAACCCTCGTCGTACCACAAACTTTGCGCCGCCAGGTTTTGCGCCCGCGCCGTAAACGCGGCCAGAAGAATGAGGATGACAAGAAGTTTAGCGCTTGGAGCGGCGCGACCGCCCCGAACGCCGAATGACTTACTCATGGCGCGGGTTTGCTCCAAATCAAAACGCTGTTATCCGGCCAGGTTTTGCCATCTGCGCCCAGCGCGGGCAGCCTTGCGCCACCGGCGGGGTCATACAACCCCACCCGAACGCTGGTCGCATTTTGCGGGATGGCAATTTGGCGCGCGTCAATCACTTGCTCGCCCGCATCCCAAAACGAGGTGGGCAAACTGGGCTGACCATCGGCTTGCGCCACGATGACGCCGCTGGCATCCAGCACATGAATAAACACGCTATACGCTTTGTCTGGCGCGGCCAGCCCGCGCCAAAACAGCACAAGTTGGTTGCCGGTCAAATCATAGCCGCCCAGTTCAATCGCCTCGCCAAATTTCACTTGCAATTTGGTGATGGGGTCGCGGCCAGCGGCGTTTTGCGCCCGAAGTTTGACTTGCCCCAATGGCACGCTGGCCTCACTGCGGCCTTCTGGCTGGATGATGGCGTTTGGCGGGTCGGAGGCATGCCACCCCAAATAAACGCTGGCCAGCGCGGGCTGGCTGGGCGATGGGTTTTGCGTGTTCACGCTCACCTCATCGCGAAAAACATCGCCCACTTGCCACAAGTTTGTGCCGCGTTTGCCGTCCAGCGGCGGCGCGTTCAAATGCCCCAGCGAGCGATTTTGCGCGTCCATCACATCCAGCGTGAAGTCATACGATTGAATTGGGGCGCGGAACACCCGCCAAACGAGCGCGACTTGCAAGGGCTGGCCCGCGCCCAGCCGCACGTTTTTGACCTGCGCCGAGACCAGCTCGATGCCGTTCTCAAACCGCACCGGCGCAAACGGCGGCAACGCAGCCAGCTCTGTTTGCGAGACATGCCGCACAATTTGGCTGGCTGGCATCGCGGGCAACGCCGGGTAATTTGGGCGGATGGCAACCAGCGGAACAAGGGCAGCCCAAATAGCAAACATGCCAACGGCCAGGCTTTTCAAAAAGGCCTGCTCGCTAATCAAATACAACCCCATCCCCACCAAAACCGAAACGCTGATAAACGCGGGCGAGAGCAGCCGCGCATCCTCGGTGCCGCCGTAATCGCGCATCCAGGGAACCAGCGCGATGACCGAGGCGGCGATGGCAACCGAAAACAACGCGATGACTTTCCCCAGCGGGAGAGAAGCGCGCGACTTTGCAAGACCCATCAGCGCAAACAGCAAAACCAGCGCGGCAAAGCCATCCACCAAAGGTTGAATGGATGGGGTGTTGACCTGCCAAAAGGTGGGCAAAATGGGCGGCAGCGCGGCCAAAATTTGCGCGGTGTTTAGCGGCGCGGGCCGCAGAGAAAACACATTGAGCGCGTTCACCTGCGCCATTGCCAGCGGGTTGCCATATTTTGAAAATTGATAAGCAAAAAACCACCCCGCCACCAACGCAAAACCTATCAGCGCCAGCAAGCCACGCGCCACCAGCGCGGCAAAATTAAAACGCGGTTTGGCGTTTAGCTCGCTCAGCAGGATGGCAAACGCGGCGGGCAAAAGCAACGCCACCCCGCTCAACTTGCAAAGCGCCGCAAGCCCAATCAGCCCGCCCAAAAGCGGGGCCTGCCAAATGCTGGCGCGGGAAGATTGAGTCACGAGGCGCGTCATCACCAGCAAGGCCAGCGCGGCGGCGCAGGCGGTGGCAACATCGTTGCTCACCATGCTGCTCAGATAAATAAATTTGGGGTTGAAGGCCAACACAGCCGCCGCAAGCAGCCCCGCCCCGCGCGAGCGCGTGAGGCGCGAGGCAATTGCGTATGCGAGCAAAACGCATCCCGCGCCAAGAAGCGAGGAGAACATCCGCAACACCCGCACGGCCAGCGTTGTGCCGCTGGGCGCAAACGAGGCATCCGTTGGCATCCCGTTTTGGCGATGGTTCAACCCGGCGTTGGGGTCCACTTGAAATGTTGCGTCCAGATCGCTTCGGTCAATGCCACGAATAAGCATGCCGCCCAGCGCGTAATACAGCGGCGGCTGGTGCGCCTCGTGCGAGGGCGCGCGGGTCAGGTCGGGCAACGCAAAATGATCCGCGTAATACGAGGCCACGCGGTAATGCGAGATTTCATCATACCCTTCGAACAAGGGCAACGAAAAGTTGTAATACACGCACAACCACAAAAAGGCCACAACCAGCGCGGCCAGGGCGATGCGATTTTTAAATTCGGACTTCATCAAACAAGGTGATTTTGCCACAGGCTATGATTGCCCTCGGTGATGAATAAATTTTTGAAGCGCCGTGCGTGGTGGCTGGCGATGGCGTTGGTTGTGCTGTTTGTGTTTGCCATGTATGCGCCCGCCTTGCGCCTCATGCCTTTTCACGATGACGCGGTGCTGATGCCGCCCGTGAGCGCCCGCAATTTGCTCACCGTTTTTGAGAATCGCCCTTTTGGAGATGGACACCATCGGCCCATCAGCTACATCCCCTGGATTTTGACCCGCGATTTATTTGGCTGGTTTGACGCGCCCATTTTGCATTTTTGGAATTTGGCCGCGCACGCGCTGAACACCGTTTTGGTCGGTTCGCTTTGGATGCGATTCTCGCGGCGGGTGGGTCAGCCGCGCAAAGATGTGGCCGCGCTGGCCGCGCTGATCTTTGGGCTGTTCCCGCTTTCTTATCAGGCCGTGCTTTGGGCATCGGCGCTGGTGCACCCGCTGATGGCATTGTTTGGCCTGGCGGCGGCGCACGCATATCTTTCGGCGCGAAGATCACGCCCCTCCCCAAAGAAAGGGGGAATATGGTTGGGCATTTTGAGCGCGTTTTTGCTTTTGCTCTCGTGTCTCAGCAACGAGGCTGGTTTTGTGTTTGGCGGCCTCATTTTGGTGATGGAACTTGTGCTGACGTTAAAAAATGGTCTGACCGCTAAACCAATCACGCGCCTGCTGCCCTTGCTGGTGGCGATGGGATACCCGTTTTATTACCGCTTTGCGCTCATTACAAAATGGACAAACGGCGGCGAGAGTTTTGGTTTAAGCCCAGCGGACGTTTTGCAAAACGTGGCGACCCATTCGCAAAGCCTGAGCAGTTTTATCCTCATTTGGCTGCGGCCCGCGTTTGATGGGATGAGCGGCCAGCCATTGCAGTTTGCGCTCATCGGTTTGGCCGCGCTGGTCGCGGTTGCCATCAGCCTGCTGGCCCGCCGCGCCAAAACCACGCCCATCTTCCTCGCGGGTTTAATGTGGTGGCTCGGCTCCATCATCCCCTCGTCAATTGTCGAGAAAGATTACGTTGCCATCAGCCCGCGCGCCCATTATTTGCCAGCCATTGGCGGCAGCGTGATTTGGGCAATTTGTCTTGTGGCTTTGTGGCGGGTGTTCAAGTCAAGGCGTGTTTTGCAGATGGGTTTGGTTGCGGCTTTTGCCCTTACCGCCACAAAGTTTGTTGGGTTTGCCGCAGACCGCTTGAACGAAGCGGCCCGGCTCACGCCTGCGCTCAATATGATCACGGCGGATATGCGCGCTTCCAAGCCCAATGACCGCGTGCTGATCGTCAACTCCTCGTTTCAGAATTACGCCACGCACCCAACTTTCCCGCTGGGGCAAGAAGGAATGCCCATTTGGGAGTATGGCGCACGGGCAGGCGATGCCACGCCGCTTTGGGCCTGGCCATCCTCCACCACCGGCATTGTGCGCGAGACGCAAAACGTTTTGCATGCGGCGTCGCTGCTCAACCGCGAGACCGCGTTTGGCGAACCAGATCGCCAATTCACGCGCGGGACAAATTGGAATTACGCCATTTTTGGCGACCCAGCGGATGATGGCGCGTTGCTGGCGCGAGCGTTGCAATCCAATTTAATTTACCGCTTTGATTACGACCCGCCCGGTTTGCGGATGGAGCGGCTGGGCGTGATTGAGCGCAATGCATCTGCGCCCGCAAACGCGCAAGCCAAATTTGCCAGCGGCGCGGCGCTGGTATTTTTGGAGGATGCCCGCGCCAGCGTTTGCGAAGGCGTTTTGCATGTGGATTTGACATGGAGCGCAGCCAGTGGGTTTGCCCAATCGGCGGCGGTGTTTGTGCACGGCGTGGATTCATCTGGCAAACAAATTTTGGTGGCCGATAAAGACCCGCTGGGCGGTTTGTTGCCCGTGAGCCAGTTCCCCGCGAGCATGCGCCTGCGCGAGACGCGCGTGATCACAAGCGATGCGCTGGACGCGCTGAACGCGATTCAAATTGGTGTGTATTTCCGCGAGGGCGGCCAGCGCCTGCCAGCCTTCCGCGCGGATGGCCGCGAGTGGGAGGGCAATCAGATCAGCATTCCCGTTCAACGCATGGCGCAGTGCCCTGCGAGTTAATCCAAGCGCCCGGAGCGCGTCCCAACAAGTTGGGCAGAGCGCTCCGGGCGCTAAATTATTTCGGCAACGGCAAAACGATGTTCCCCGCCGGGGCTTGGCTGGGCAAAGTCGCCATCACCGGTTTGACATCTGGGAAGGTGTAACTGCCCAACCGGATAAAACGCGCAGAGGGTTGGGCAACCGGCGGCGCGGCGAGGTCAAACGCCAGAAAAATTTTGTCGCCCGCCCGCCACGAGGATGGATGCACACCTGCAATGTCGGTCTGACCAATTTTTGCGTCACCCTCAAAGGCGTGGATATACCAGTGGTAATCCACATTTTCTGGCGGGGTTTTGTCCACGTTCAAAATAACTTCCACATGCAATTGTTCTGGCGCGGGGTACGTCATGCGAACTTGATCCAGCGAAACACCGCTATCAAAAACGGCGTGAGGCGCGGACGAAAAGCCATCCAAACCGAGCGGCTGGTTGAGCCGCAAATAGGCATACCACACGCCAGAGCCAGGCGCGGTCTCAATGGACATGGTTTGCGAGGAAGTGAGTCTGGCCTGCGCCAAAACGCGCTCCAGCATTGGCTGCGCGCCGGGTGTAAAAATAAACTGTGTGCCGCCCTGCGCGCGATACGTGAACCCATCGCCGTCTGAGTTGAGAAAACGATACGGCACATCCGCGTTGACCGTGCGCATGATGGTCGCTTGCTCGTTCCAGGGCGTGGGGAAATCGTGTATCACCAGCGTGACATCGCTGGCTTGTTTTTGGCTGATGGTCTCTTGCGCCATGTCATGCGTCTCTAACGCGGCGCGAACCGGAACGCCCGTGGTCACATGCGTGTTCACAAAATCTGTAAAGCGCAAGGTGCTGAACACCTGCCAACCCATCACCACCGCAAACGCGCAGCTCACAATCAGGGTGATGGGTATGCGAACGGCGCGGCTCACAGATAAACGCAAAAGCTGGTCGGCCAGGAGCGCCATCAGCAAAAATGGCGCTGGCAAAACCACCGGCATGTATTGGATGGCGACCGGCCGGGTGGTGCGCAATTGCAAAATTACGGGGATGAACACCCAGAGACAAATGAGCAAAGCGTTTTGCCAAAAACCGCTTTTGCGCCGCGCCACAAACCAAATTGAGGCAGCAAAAATGCCAACAAACGAAAGCGCAAACCACGCGCGTTGAAAGTCATCCAGCAAAAACCACGAGCGCGAAACAACGCCGTCATACCAAAGTTCAAACGATTTGCCGCTTAGGTCGCCGATCTCAAACCCGCCAGAGAGTTTGAGCACGTTGTAAATGACCTTTGTGCTAAACGTGGCTGGCTCGGAAAGGGCGGCCAAATAGCCGCGAATATCCTCAAAGTTGTGCGCGGCCTCGTGTGACAAAAACAGCGCGGCGACGGCCACGATGGGCAAAAGCCCCACCAGCGCAGGCGCAAGTTTGAATGACCGGCGACCCATCCACAAACCGATGAGAACAACGGGCAGGATGTATTCGCCGCCCATGTGCACACCCGCCACCAGCGCGATGCCCCACCCCGCAATCGCCCATCCCCACGAATTGCGGCGGGCCGTCATTTCCAAAAGGCCAATCAACAAAAGCGCCGAGAAGACCGGCTGGGGCACGGGCCAGGTAATGCGCGCAAATTGGATGGCCCACGGCCCAATCGCATACAACGCGGCGGCCATCAGCCCGGCGCGCATGTTGAAATACCGCGCCCCAATCAGCCAGCACAAGCCCACGCCCAGCACGTCTAGCAAAACGCGATACGCGATGATGGCGATGAACTTTTTTGTGAACACATACGCCAGCGCGATGACATACAAATACGCGGGCGGGTGCGCCCCCACCGAGCCGTGCGGCTGCGCGCCCCAAAGCGTTCGGCCAGACACAATATCCAGCGCGTATTGCAAGGGATACGCCTGGTCAAAACGGTAATCAATCAGGTCAAGGCGATTGAGGCGCAAAACCGCTGCCACCAACAAAATGGCCGCGCCAACCATCACCGCCGTGCGATTCTGTTTTATCCAAACCAACATCTTGACGATTCTAGCAGTTACAATCTTATGCGCATGTTTTCTGCATTTTTGGGATGGATAAATCGGCGGGCGACGCTGCTTGCCGGGGCATTGATTGCCGTGCTGGTGGTGTGCATCTATTGGCAAACGCTGGCTGTGCCGGTCTCGTTTGATGACGCCTGGGGCATGCGCCTTGTGCGCGATTTTAGCTGGCTGGAGCTGTTCACCAACACCGCCAACTTTGGGTATTACCGCCCGTTGTATTTGGCTTGGTACAAGGTGGGCACGGTGTTTGGGGCGTATGGCGCGTTGGTTCAGCACGTGGCGTGCATCGCGGTTCATATCGCCAACTCGCTTTTGCTCATTCGGCTAATCCGCGCCATGCTGGGCAAAGATCACACGAGGACGGCGGTCATCGCGGGGATTTTGTTCGCGGTCAACCCTTTCTCTGTGCAGGCGGTGGCCTTGCCCGCCGGTCTCAATCACCTCACCGCGCTGCTGTTTGCGTGGCTCGCCATGTTTCGGTATTTGGCGTTCAGAAATAGCAAGGGCAAACCTGCGACCAACATTTTAGGATTCGTAGTTTTTGCAATTCTTTCGTTTTTCTCCAATGAGATTGGCCTAAGTTTGGCCGGGTTTTGTGTGGTCTACGAAATTTTGGTTTGGGTGCGCACCCGCGCGGGCGAGGTCGTGCCTCGCCCCTACTTCTGGGGTACGCTGGCCGTGCTGGGCTTTTGCGCGGCGTACGCGGCCATATATTTTCTCATTCCCAAAGGCGAGAGCGTGGAGTTTCAATTCACGCTGAGCGATGCGTTTGACCGCGCGTTGTTCGCGCTGCAAAGTCTGGCCTACCCCGCCGCGTGGCCCATCCACCAACTGGCCGGGGCGCAAAACAACCCCGCGCAGGTGCTGGCGGCTGGGGCGCTTTTGGCGATGGGAATCGCGCTGGCCGCGCGAACTCGCACCAGCCGATTGCCGATCTTGCTGGGGTTGCTATTTTTTGGCGCAGGGGCAGCGCTGCCCGTGTTGCGCCTTCCAACCTATTACGTGGATAACGCCCCGCGCGTGTTTTACGTGGCCTCGGCGGGCGTGGCAATCACGCTGGCAGCCATATTGGCTCAGCCGCATCTGCTCAACATCCTGCTAGGCGCGGGGATTTTGATCTCGACCTACGCCTATTCCAGCAACCAGCTTGGACTTTTGCAAATTGCGAATGAGCCGGTGAGGGCAATTTTGCAAGCGTCTGAGGCCACTGCGCCAGATAGAAACATCCTCGCCATCAACTTGCCGGAATGGGCTGCTTATTCAACAAAACAATTTCCGCTGGGCAAAGAAGGCGTTATTTTGATGGCGCCATATGTGAAAGGCGATGATTTAGTCGAATCAAATATGGCTTATTCGCGCGTAGTGCAAATGGCGCAAATGCAAACGCCGTTTCAACCCGCGCATTTGCTGGTGGGCGGCTGGGGAGACAAACCAGATGCAACTATTTTGAGCCAGGCGGCAATGAAAGCCGAGCATGTGCTCATCACCAAAATTGTGAGCGATGTTTTACAAACCGAGGAAGTGGGCGGTCTTTCAATTAACGCATCGGCCAGAGACAAAAGCGCAACGATTGGCTCGTTTGTTTTTGGATTCGGCAGGTTCGATCTGGATAAGAACAAGTTGTGGGTTACAACGTCATGGCATAAACAAAGCGACACAACACCCAAGCCTACGCTTTCCATGTTCGCGCAGGTTTTTGATGCTAACGGCGCGAAAATTGGGCAAAGCGATGGCGCTTTGCTGGGCGGGCTTGTGCAGTTTTCCAGTTTGCCCGCAGACAAATGGATCACCGACCACCGCTCAATCACGCTTGCGCCAAGCGCGAATTTGGTCAATGCAAAACTTTATTTGGGCATTTACGATTACACCAATGGAGAGCGTTTGCCCGCCTTCCGCCAAGATGGTTCACGGGTAGAAGGCGATGGGCTTTGCTTTGAAGTGCAAACCGGAAAGGCGTGTAATTAACGTGAGTTTTGGATAAGAACGAGGTTTAGAGAATCGGGCGAAAATCAAGAAGTCGGACTGCTTGACAGGCAAGTTTGCGACCTGCCCAAGCCTTAGCAGTCCGACTTCTGAGCGCGCTACACGCTTACCCAAAACTCACGTTAATTAATGCCTTTACTTCGCCATCCCCAAAAAGTGACTAGCGGTGAACAGCTCAAACACGTTTAGCGCGATGGCAGCAATGGGCCAAAGCGCGGGTGGTTTGGCCGCGCTCGCACGCCAGAGCAGGGCCGTGCCCGCGCCCGCCAGCGCAAGCGCCGCCAGCGCGAGACGGTCATTTTCTGCGCCGAGATTTTTGAACTCGGGAACAAGCAGGTGAATAAACACGGCAATGGCGCACATGACCAAAAATGCCACACCAGCCAACGCCAACACGCGATGCGCCATTTTGCGCAAGGCAACGCGCTGGCGGGGAGAGAGCGCATTAAACCTCACAGGTTTGGCAAACCTGTGAGGTTTTGTCGCCGTCTTCCGTCTCCCGTCTTCCGTCTTTTGCATTTGCACTTCCGCCACCACAAAAACCAGCGCGGCCATGCCGGGGTAAAGTAATTGCCAAAGCGGGCGCGGGGCGTTGAGGATGAGCGAGAGAAATGCGCCGTTAAACCCAAGCGTGATGGCGCAAAAGACCGCCGCAACTGGCACAAAACCCATCAGCCGGAATAAGCCAAAAACCGCCACAAGCGCCATCAACACCGGCCACGCGGAAACGCCCGGCGCGGCAAAGTTCATGCGGTCTGCCGCTGGCGCGATGAGCACGCGCCAGAAGAAGGCCATCCACACAACCGCAAGCGCGGTTATGGCGGGCAGGTCGCGGCGAAGAAATGCGGTCATTTGTTTTAGCGCTCCGGTCGCGGCCCAACGAGTTGGGCGAAGCGGCCGGAGCGCTCATTTCATCTTGGTAAAAGGAGCAACGCCTGAGCCAGAATAATTTTTAGCACCATCGCCACCGGGAAGGCGGCGGCGTAGCCGGTGTTGGGCACGTCATCGCCGGTTTGCTGCGCGGCAAAGCTAAGCACCGCAGGCTGAGTTTGCAACCCAGCCAACATGCCCAGCCCAACGCCATACGGCACTTTGAGATACCGATTTGCCAGCCAAAGCATCGCCACGCCGCTCACCACCACGATGATCCCCGCGCCGATGAGAAGCGGCAACGCGCCGCCCTGCGCGATGGTATTGACAAACGCAAAACCAGAATTCACACCAATGCCCGCCAGAAAAAACACTAGCCCAATTTGGCGCAGGGTTTGGTTTGCGCCATACGGTACCGTCCACACCAGCGGGCCGGTGCGCTGCATGGCGCCCAGCACCAGCGCCACCAGAAGCGGGCCGCCAGCCACGCCCAGCTTCATGGTTGCGCCGCCGGGCAAGGGGATGGGAACCACACCGAGCAAAAGCCCCAGCGCAATGCCAAGGCCAAACGCCAACACATCCACCTCGCTGGCATGACGGTATGAATCGCCAAAATACTCGCTCGCTTTTTCCATGTCTTTCCGCTGAGCCACCACC
>Ga0154020_10004752_pt1 | contig 16120 bp, 12 predicted proteins | sample Klosneuvirus_201_FD_109709 | JGI IMG/M metagenome (GOLD analysis project Ga0154020, IMG submission 109709) | Active sludge microbial communities from wastewater, Klosterneuburg, Austria - Klosneuvirus_20160825_MG | ecosystem: Engineered > WWTP > Aerobic digester > Activated sludge | place...
GCGGACCTCCGACAGGAGGCTGACGATCTCGCCCTTGTACCGGGGCTCCTTCATCACGAAGAGCTCGGCGGGAGAGCCCGGGCTCTTCGGCACCACGAGGAGTCCCGTGAGGTCCCCCTTCTCCACCTCCTTCCGGAGCGACTCGACCTGGGCTTCGGTGGCCTTCCGGAGCTTGAGCCGGCTGCCGGGCGCGGGGGTGGGGAGCTCGAGCTCCGAGACGACCGCCAGCTTCACGTCCCGCCTCGAGCCGCTCAGGAACGCCCCGAGGACGAAGAGGAGGCCGGAGACCCCCAGGAAGAACAGGAGCCCGAAGACGAGGTCCTTCCACTTGAAGAGGCGGAAGAACTCCCAGCGGGCGACCTCGAGGACGTGCCGCGTCTCGAGCTTCATCCTTCCTCCGGCTCCGGGGCGCCGCCGTCGCGCCGCACCGCCTCCACGAAGACGTCGTGGAGGCGCGGCTCCTCCACGGCGACGCTCTTCACGGCGAACGACGCCGCCGCGCGCGCGAGGACGGGCGACAGGCTGCGGCCTTCCTCGACGGTCACCACGAGCTCGCGCTCCGAGGGGCGCTCGACGGAGACCACCCCCTCGAGCCCGGCGAGCGGATCGCCCGGGACGGCGCCCTCCGCCACGATCCGGAGCCGCGTCCCGGCCCGGAGCTTTCGCCGGAGCTCCTCGATGCCGCCGGAGAGGATCTCCCTCCCCTTGTTGACGAGGAGCACGCGGTCCGCGGCGCGCTCGACGAGGTCCATCTGGTGCGCGGAGAGGAGGATCGTCGTCCCCTCCTCGCGGATCGTCCGGAAGAGCGTCAGGAACATATCCTGGGAGATCGGATCGAGGCCCGAGAACGGCTCGTCCAGGATCGCGAAGGACGGCCGGTGCAGCACGGCGGCGGCCAGCTGGACGCGCTGCTGGTTCCCCTTCGAGAGCGTCTCCACCTTGTCGTGGCGCCGCTCGAAGAGGTCGAGGCGTTTCAGCCACTCCTCGGCCCTCTGGCTCGCGTCCTTTCGCGAGAGGCCGCGCAGGGCGCCGAGGTAGACGAGCGTGCCGAGCACCGGCTGGTCCCGCCAGAGCCCGCGGTCCTCCGGAAGGTAGGCCGTGCGGGTCGGGTCGGGCCGGCCGCGCGCGTCCTTCGGGAGGGCGAAGGTGAGGCTCCCGGAGTCGGGCGCGAGGATCCCCACGAGCATCCTCACGGTCGTCGTCTTGCCGGCGCCGTTCGGCCCCAGGAGCGCGAAGACCTCGCCGGGATGGACGTCGAACGAGAGGCGGTCCACCGCCGCACGGCCTCGGAAGGTCTTCGTCACGTCCCGCAGGGACACGATCGGCTGGACCACGCGCGGAGAGTACGGGAACCGGTGGCGGCTGTCGCCGGGTGCCGGAGAGGCTCAGCGAAGGCGCCGACGCCGGTGCGCCGCGAGGACCAGCATCGAGAGCCCGTACGCGAGGAGCCCGACGGCGGCCACCGCGAAGAGCGCCGGCCCGCCCTCCGTCAGCTTCAAGCTCCGGAGGGCGCCCGCGGTCCCGACGATCTCGCGCGGGTTCGTGAGGACCGCCGCGCGGAAGACGGAGGTGCCGACGAGCACGACCACCGTTCCGTGCGCCAGCAGGCCGACCCGCGCGAGGCGCGCCGCCCATTTCCGGTCGCCTCGCGCGATGACCGCGGCGACGAAGTCCTTCGGGAGCTTGCCGGTCACCGCGCGGAAGACCTCGACGACGCCGGCCACCACCGCGATCGCGCCTCCGAGCGCGAGCGCGCCGCGTCCCCAGGGATTCGCCATCAGGTGAGCGCCCCAGGCGCGCAGGTCCGGCGCGCCGCCGCGGCGGATCTTCAGGAGGATCCGGACGGACGTGAAGACGAGGACGAGCGCGCCGACGGCGCCGAAGAGCGAGACGATCCGGTCGACCGGCGAGCGCCCGCGTGCGACCTGCGCGAGGCGGTAGACGACGAACGAGAGGAGCCCGGCCGCCACGATTCCGAGCGCGGCGCGCCCCTGCCAGGCCTCGAGGATCTCCAGGAGCGCGCCGGCCGGCCCCTCCGCACGCCCGCGCGACAGGAGGACCACGCGTGCGGCGATCCCGCCGATGGTGAGGTAGACGATGCCGCGCGCGAAGAACCCGAACCGGCCGAGGACCTCGGGGACTCCCTGCGCCGGTCCGCCGCGCTCCGCCTTCGCTGCCACCCGGAGGGCATTCTAGGGGCGCTCTCCCTCGAGAGTCGCGGCCCTTCCCGCTCCGAACACGGCATAGAGCACGGGGACCACGAAGAGCGTCAGCAGCGTCGACGAGATCACGCCTCCGATCACGACCGTCGCGAGCGGCCGCTGCACCTCGGCTCCCACGCCGGTGTTGAGGGCCATCGGCAGGAAGCCGATGGCGGCGACGGCGGCCGTCATGAGGACCGGACGGAGGCGGGAAAGCGCGGCCTCCCGGATGGCGACGTGAAGCTCCGCGCCGCCGTCGAGGAGCTGACGGATGCGCGAGACGAGGACCATGTCGCCGAGGACCGACACGCCCGAGAGGGCGATGAAGCCGACGGCCGCGGAGATCGAGAACGGGAGCCCGCGGAGCAGCAGGGCGAGGACGCCGCCCACCAGCGCGAACGGGACGCCGGCGAAGATCCGGAGGGCGTCCAGCATGCGGCGGTAGGTCAGGTAGAGGAGCGAGAGGATGAGCGCCAGGGCGATCGGCACCACGATGAAGAGCCGCTTCCGTGCCCGTTCGAGGTTCTCGAACTGACCACCGAAGCGGAGGAAGTAGCCTTCGGGCAGCGGGACCTTCTCGCCGAGAGTCCGCCGCACCTCGTTCACGAAGCCTCCCAGGTCGCGCCCGCGCACGTTGGCCTGCACGACGATGCGCCGCTTGCCCCACTCCCGCTGGATCGTCGTGGGACCGCCGACCTCCCGGATCGTGGTCAGCCGTCCGAGAGGTATCTCGCGTCCGTCCGGGGCGCGGACCAGGATCGTCGCGAGCTTCGCGGGGGTCGATCGATACTCGTCGTCGAGCCGGACCGCGAGGTCGAATCGCCGCTCGCCTTCACGCACCTCGCCGGCCCGTCGTGTCCCCACGGCGGCCACGACGTCGAGCACCTCGTGCGCGGCGATGCCGTGGCGTCCGAGGGCGGCGCGGTCGACCTTCACCTCCAGGACGGGTTGACCGGTGACCTGCTCGACGCTCACGTCCGCCGCTCCCGGAATCGCGCGGACGGCGGCCTCGATGTCGCGCGCGGTCGCCTTCAGCACGTCGAGGTCGTCGCCGCAGAGCTTCACGCCGACGTCGCCGCGGATCCCGGCGATCATCTCGTTGACGCGCATCTCGATCGGCTGCAGGAAAGACATTCGCATCCCCGGCAGGTCTGCGAGCTCCGTCTTCATCTCCGCCACGAGCTCGTCCTGCGTGCGGGCGCGCGTCCACTGCTCGCGCGGGGTCAGCGTGACGAAGATGTCCGAGAGCTCGACGCCCATCGGGTCGGTGGCGACCTCGGCGGTCCCCGTCCGCGTCCAGACGCGCTCGACCTCTTTCGGGAACTTCGCCAGCAGCACCTTCTCGATCCGGTCGCCGTACCGGACCGATTCCGAGAGGGCCACCTCCGCGAGGCGAACCGTGTTGATGACGATCGTCCCCTCCGAGAGCCTGGGGACGAACTCGCTGCCGAGCCGGGTGGCGGCCAGCGCCACGGCGGCGGCGACGAGCAGGGCCGCGCCCGCGAGCACGGAGCGGGTATTCCGCAGCGCGCGCTCCAGGATCGGCGCGTACCGGCGCTTCAGGAAGGCGACCATCCGCGGCTCGCGGTGCCGGGCGCCTCCCTTCGAGAGGAAGAGCGAAGCGAGGACGGGCATCAACGTCATCGAGACGATCGCGCTGCCGAGGAGCGCGAGGATGACCGTGAGCGCCATCGGCCGGAAGAGCTTCCCCTCCACACCTTCCAGGGCCAGGATGGGGAGGTAGACGATCATGATGATGAGCTCCCCGAAGAGCGTCGGCTTGCGCACCTCGACGGCGGCGTCCCGGACGATCTCGAGGACGCTGCGCTTGCTCGCTCCCTCCTCGGATAGACGCTTCGCGGCGTTCTCGACGAGGATCACCGACGAGTCGACGACGAGCCCGAAGTCGATGGCGCCGAGCGACATCAGCGTCCCGGCGATGCCGAAGCGCCACATCCCCGCGAAGGCGAAGAGCATCGAGAACGGGATGGCCGACGCCACGATCAGACCGGCGCGGAGGTCGCCGAGGAAGAGGAAGAGGACGGCGACGACGAGGAGCGCACCCTCGAAGAGGTTCGTCCGCACGGTCCTTAGGACCAGGTCGACCAGCTCGGTCCGCTCGTAGACGATCTCGACGCTCACGGACGGGGGGAGGCTCTTCTTCACCTCGTCGAGCCGCGCCGCCAGGGCGCGGGTCACGACGTGAGAGTTCTCGCCGATCAGCATGAACCCGAGGCCCAGCACGGCCTCGCCCTTGCCGTCCGCCGTCACGGCGCCGCGGCGGATCTCGGAGCCGACCTCCACGCGGGCCACATCCCGCACGCGGACGGGGACGCCCCTGTGCGACGCGAGGACCACTTCCTCGATGGACGGGCCGCCTTCGAGCACACCCACGCCCAGCACGAGGCTCCCCCGCCCGCCCCGCTCCATCACGCCGCCCCCCACGTTGAGGTTGTTCTCCTCGAGCGCCTTGTAAAGATCTCCCAGGGTCAGCTCGAGCTTCTGGAGCCGCCGCGGGTCGACGACCACGTGCCACTGTTTCTCGCCCCCTCCCCAGGTGTTCACCTCCGCGACACCGCGCACGCTGCGAAGCTGGGGAGCGATCACCCAGTCGTGGAGGGCGCGAAGCTCCTCCAGTGACATCACTTTGCTCTTGACGAGGTAGTGGAAGACCTCGCCGAGCCCCGTCGCCACCGGGCCGAGCGCCGGCCGCTCGATGCCGGCGGGGACCTCGACGCGGGAGAGCCGCTCCGCCACCTGCTGCCGCGCGAACCAGATGTCCGTCCGGTCCTCGAACTGCAGCGTCACCTGCGAGAGGCCGAACTTCGAGATCGAGCGCATCTCGTCGAGCCGCGGGAGGCCCGCGAGCGCCTGCTCCGTCGGGATCGTCAGCTGACGCTCGATCTCGATCGGCGAGAGCGCCGGCGCGACACTGTTGACCTGCACCTGGACCGGGGTGGTGTCGGGAAACGCGTCGATCGGCAGCGCTCGGAACGCCAGCGCTCCGCCCAGCGAGAGGACGGCCGCCGCCGACAGCACCAGCCAACGGTTGCGGAGAGACCAGTCGATCGTCCGCGTCAGCACGATCTACTTTTCCACGTCGCAGCATCCCGCCCCGATCGAGTCCTTCAGGATCTCGGTCTTGAGGAGGAACGCACCGGTCGTCACGACCTCCGCACCGGGAGCGAGCCCACGAAGCACCTCCACGAATCCGGAAGACTCGATTCCGAGCTCGACCGGGACCGGCTTGAAGGAGGAGGCGCCCTTTCGCACGAAGACGACGGTCCGTCCTTCCGCCTTCTGGACGGCGTCCAGCGGCACGAGGAGCGCATCGTGCCCGGCCGTGACCTCGATCCGGCCCCGGAGGAACATGCCGGTCTTGAGGGCGCCCCCGGGGTTCGGGACCTCGACCCTCGCGGTGACGGTACGGGTGGCCGGATCGACCGCCGTCGCGACGCGGCTGATGGTTCCCTCTCGCGTGCCGCCAGCCGATCCCTCGAACGTCAGGGTGACCCGCTGTCCGCTCCTCACACTCGCGGCATCGGCCTCGGGGACATCGAGCTGGGCCCACAGCACGGAGAGGTCGGCCACCTGGACGAGCACCTGCCCGGGAGCGGCGCTCTTGCCCGCCACGGCGTCCTTCGCGACCACGGTTCCGCTGAACGGCGCCCGCAGCTCGTAGCGTCCGCCGGTCCCGGTCGCCGAAGCTCCCGTGGCGTCGAGCGCGGCACGGGCCGAGGCCTTGTCCGCCTCCGCGGAGGCGTGCTCGCGCTCGGCCTCCTCCAGGCTGCGGCGCGGACTGATGTTCCTCTCGACCAGGCTCTTCTCGCGTTCGAGAGCGGAGCGAGCCGACGCGAGGCGCGCCTCGGCGGCCGACAGCCGGGCCTGCCCTTCTCCCACGGCCGCCGAAGCCAGGACCAGGAGGGATTGGCCGGCCCGCACCGGATCCCCCACGTCGACCTTCACCTCGATGACGAGCGCCTCGCCGCGTGCGGAGAGCTGCGCCATCCGGTTCTGGTTGTAGTCGAGCCGGCCGACCACCTCGAGGGAGCGCGCGACGCGCCGGGTCTCGATCCGGCGGGTCTCGATGCCGGCTTCGCGCTCCGTCTCGGGAGAGGCGAGCCGCACGACGCTGGGGAGGTCGGCGCCCCCGGCCGGCTGACCGGCAGCCTTCGCGAGCTCCGGATGGCACGAGGGACAGACCGACTCCGGGAAGCCGTGCTCACGGCAGAAGTCGCCCGCGGCGACGAACGTCGCGACGAGCCGGGGATGGCACTTCGTGCACTTCGACTCTGGCACGGCGTGCTCCTTGCACCAGTCCGCCGGAGCCGCCGGGGCGACGAACGTCAGCGCGGGGTTGCATTCCTTGCAGTGAGATTCCGGCAGGCCGTGCTTCTCGCACCAATCGCCCTGCTCCTTGAAGACCTCGCCGAGGGACGGGTTGCACCGCGTGCAGAGGTCGGCCGGAACGCCGTGCTCGCACAGCTGGACCGCGACCGGTACCAGCTCGGCCAGGACCTTGGTTTTCGAGGAGGCTGGCGCGGTCGGCGGACTCGGCGGGCCCTTCCGGCTGCAGCCCGCCGCGACCACGAGCGCCAGCAGGAGACCGGCAGCGCGGCCGTTCCGGCCACGCTTCACGGCTTGACGCCCTTCTTCTTCAGCTCGGAATTGCAGATGGCGCACTTCAATCCTCACAATCCGCGCGCCAGCGCGCAGCGGTGATCAGTCGGAAGGGGAAGCCAACGCGCGCCACGGACGATGAGTCCGGGCGCGAGGCCGGGCGGCAGCTCGGCTAGGCGTTCCGCGGAGGGTGGAAGATGTCGGCCGGAGCGCCCCCGCGAACCGCCGCCCCACGCACGGAGGCGCCGACGGGCGCGACGCGCGGCGGAGGGGGAACCGCGGACAGCGCGATTGGCGCCGCGACGGGGCCTCGGGAGCAGGAAGGGCATGTGCCGCAGGTTCGGCAGTCACGGCAGGCGCCACAGTCGTCCTGTTCACCGGAACAGTCACCAGCCTCGCAACCGGCCCTGGACCTCACCTCGGCGAGGGAGCTGCCGCCGGCCGAGAGGGCGAGGGTGACGAGGACGATCAGTCGAAGGATGTGCATGCCAGGCGCGCCCTGTCCATCATATCCCCGGCTCGGATCGGTCCCTGGGCCGAAGCGGTTGAAGCCTGAGGCTGGCCTACTACCGCTCGTAGTAGTATTCGTCTCGTGTCGAACACCCGCGGACCCTTCGATCGGATCGGGCATGTCCTCGGGCCCCTGGAGGAACGGCTGATGGAGGTGGTCTGGGCCAATGGACCCCTCACCGTTCGGGAGGTCTGCGGGCGTCTCCCTGGATCCGGAGCCCCGGTTTATACGACGGTCATGACGACGCTCGACCGGCTCTTCCACAAAGGCTTCCTCGCGCGGCGCAAGGAAGGGAACGCCTTCGTCTACTCGGCTGCCATGACCCGGCAGGACGTCCATCGCCGCATCGTGGAAGAGACCGTCTCCGCCCTCATCGAACGATCGGGAGATCCCGTGCTCGCGGCGTTCGTCGACGCCGCCGCCTCGGCCAGCCAGGAGAACCTGAAGCGGCTGGAGAAGCTGATCGCCGCCAAGCGGAGATCGAAGGCGTGATCGAGCCCGGAAGCCTGGTCGGATTCGGGCTCGTGTTCCTGGTCGTCAGCTGGGCCGGTTCGGCGCTCCTCGGAGGCGCTCTCCTGGCCTCGCGCAGACGTCTTCGACGCGCGGGGCCTCGCACCGAGCGGGCGCTCGCCTCGGCAGCCCTGGCCGCGCCTCCGCTCGCGGCGGCAACCCTCGTCGTCTCCCTCGCGGGCTTCTCACTGATGCAAGCCGTCCTCGGCGCAGGAGATCACTGCGGCGAGCACGGGCACCACCTCCACCTCTGCCTGCGGCACGGAGGGGCCTGGAGCGAGAGCGGCGCGGCCCTCACGGCGTTTCTCCTTCTCGGAGCGGTCGCCGTGGCTGGTGTGGTCCGCCGCCTCCAGGCTTACCGGGTCACCCTCGGCCTCCTCCGCGAGATCGAGCGTCACGGCGTCCGCCATCCGGGCCTCCCGCCGGACGCCCGCCTCGTCCCGTCCGAGGCACCGCTCTGTGTGACGGCGGGGCTCCTGCGCCCGCGCATCCTGATCTCGACGACGGCGTGGACCCTGCTAGCGGCAGACGAGCGCCGCGCGGTCCTCGCCCACGAACGGGCGCACATCGACCACGGGGACACCCGCTCGCGCTTCGCGTTGAGCCTGCTCGGCGCGCTCGGCTTGCCCGGGCTTTCTTCGAGCGTGCTCGACGCCTGGGCGCACGCCTCGGAGCGCCTCTGCGACTGGCGGGCCGCGCGCGCCGTTGAGGAGCCCACAGTCGTCGCAGAGGCCCTGGTCCGCCTGGCGAGGGCGTCGTCGGCTTTTCGGACGCCCCGGTTCGCCGAGTCGCTGTCGTTCGCGTCGCCCGACGCGCTCGCCGATCGGGTCGAGGCGATCCTCGACGCCGAGCCGGACGGAGCCGTGCCGGCCTCGCGCGCGGTCGTGGCCCTGACGACAGTCGCCGTCGGGTTCTCCGTGGCGGCGGTCGCCTTCGCGTCCCCTCTCCACCACCTCTTCGAGACGCTCCTTCACTTCTGAGGCTCCTCCGATGCTACGACCGGTCTCCGTCCGCCCCTGTCTACTATCGCCGCTCGTAGGACGGGGCCGATTCCTCCGCACCTGCCTGGCCGCGCTCGGTCTCGCGGGCGCGGCCGTCGCGGAGGAGCCCCGCCCGATCACGCCCGAGGAGCTCCTGGCGCGAGTGCGGGCGACCGACCCGCGCCTCGTGGCCCTCGATGCGCGGACCGCGGCGGCCCGGGCCGAGTCCCGCGCGGCGCGCCTCTGGAGCAACCCGAGCCTGTCCTGGCGCCGCGAGGAGGTCTCTTCCTCCGGCGAGACCGCCGCCGACAGCTTCCTCGAGCTGTCGCTTCCCTTCGACGTGTCGGGTCGGCGAGCGCACCGGGCCGCCGCCCTCGTCGGGGCAGCTGATGCGTCCGCCGCGGACGCCTCGAAGGAGCGTCTCGCGATCGTGCTGAGCGCGCTCGCCGCCTATCGCGACGCCGCCCTGGCCCGCGAGCGAGCCCTTGTCTTGCAGGCGGACCGCGATGCGCTGGCACGAGCCGTCGAGAATCTGAGAAGCCGCCGGGAAGCCGGAGATGCGTCCGGGTACGAGCTCGGCCGGCTCGAGATCGAGCTCGCGACGTTCGAGGACCTCGTCGCCGAATCCCGGACCGAGCACGATCTCGCGCGACGTGCCCTGGCGCGGGCCGCGGGCCTCTCCGCGGGACTGCTCGAGCCGGCCGCTCCCCTCGGGGTGCCACCCCTCCCCGAGTCCCTCGAGACGCTGCTCGCCGAGGCAGGCGCGAGTCGCGGCGACCGACTGGCTGCACTCGCCCGGGTCCGGCAGGAGGAGGAGTCCGCCGTCGTGGCCGGCCGGGGGTGGATCCCCGAGCTCGAGCTGACCGGCGGAAGCAAGTCGGCCACTGCCGCCGGAGTGACGGCTTCCGGTTTCACGGCGGGTCTCGGCATCACACTCCCGCTCTTCGACCGCGGTCAGGGAGATGCCGTCCGCGCCCAGGCGCGGATTCGGGAGGCGCGAGCCACCCTCGAGGCATCCGAACGCCTCCTGCGAGGCGAGGTCGAGGACGCCTCGGCGCGGCTGACCGACCGGATCGCACGGTCCCGCTCATTCGAAAAGGGGCAGCTTCCGCGCATCGAGCAGCTCGTCAGGCGCGCCGAGGCGTCGTACCGCGAAGGGGAGATCGCCGCTTTCGAGCTCGTCGACGCCCATCGGACGGCGCGAGACGTCCGCCTCCGGGCTCTGGAGCTGCGCTGGCAGGCCAGCCGTGCCGAGCTCGAGCTCTGGCGCGCCCTCGGAAGGAACCCGTGAAGGAAGGGACCATGACCAGAACGACTCGCTCGCTCGCGGCCCTCGGCGCGCTCGTGCTCGGCACGGCCCTCGTCGGAAGCGCCTGCTCGAAGAAGCGCGCGGACAGCGCCTCACCGGAAGGGCTGCCGGCCATACCGGTGACCATCTGGACCGCGAAGACCGAGCTCTTCCTCGAGCACGAGCCCCTCATCGCCGGCAAAGAGTCGAAGATGGCGGCGCACGTCACGGCGCTCGAGACCTTCAAGCCGCTGCTCGAAGGGGTGGTCACGCTCCGCGTCCGAATGGAGTCGGGAGACGTCCGCACCGGCGAGGCGAGCGGACCGGCCAACCCGGGGATCTTCCGGCCGAACGTGAAGCCCGGCTCGGCCGGGAAGTGCCAGCTCGAGGTCGAGGTCCGGTCGGCGAAGCTGACCGATCGGTTCTCCGCCGGTCCCTGCGAGGTCTTCCGCGACGAAGCCGCCGCCCGGGCCGCGGCCAGCGAGGAGAAGGCGGCGGGCGGGATCGCGTTTCTGAAAGAGCAGCAGTGGAAGACCGACTTCGCGACCGTCCTGGTCGCGGAGCGCGACGCTCAGGAGTCGGTCGAGGCGAGCGGAAAGATCGTCCCCGTTGCGGGTCGCGAGGCTCGCCTCGCGGCGCCGGCTTCCGGGCGGGTGGCGTTCGGCGAAACGGTCCCTGTTCCGGGTCTCGAGGTCCGAAAGGGCCAGCTCCTCGCGTGGATCGCTCCTCGCCTCGCGCCCGGCAGCGACCGTTCCTCTCTCGAGGCGGAGATGCGGATCTCCGACGCCGAGCGTGTGACGGCCGAGGCGCAGCTCGCACGGACGGAGCGTCTCCTCGCGGACGACGCGATCCCGAAGCGGTCCTTCGAGGAGGCGAGGGCGCGAGCTGCCGTCGCGAGCGCCCGCGCGTCGTCGGCAGCGGCGCGGCTGGCCCAGTACGACGCCTCGGCGAGCGGAGACACGGGAGCCGCCCTCAGGGGACGATTCGAGATCCGGTCTCCGCTCGACGGAACGCTCGTCTCCGCGGGGGCGGCGCCCGGCGAGACCGTCGAGGAAGGAGCTCCCCTCTTCACCGTCATCGACACGGCTCGCGTTTGGCTCGAGACCCGCGTGAGCGAGTCGGACCTCGGCCGGCTGGAGGGCGTCCGCTCGGCCTGGTTCACGGTCGAGGGTGAGGTCGCGTCCCGCGACGCCGGTCGGCTCGTCTCGTTCGGGCGCGTCGTCGATCCGGCAACGAGAACGGTACCGGTCCTCTTCGAGGTCGCGAATCCCGACGGGCGCCTGCGGATCGGGCAGGCGGCCCGCGCCCACCTCGCGACGGGCCCTGCGGTCAAGGCCCTCGCCATTCCGGAATCGGCCGTGCTCGATGACGGCGGCAAGCCGGTCGCCTTCGTCCACGTTTCGGGCGAGGCGTTCGAGCGGCGGGTCCTCCGTCTCGGGGTTTCCGCGAGAGGCTGGGCGCAGGTGCTCGACGGCCTCGCGGCAGGCGAGAGGGTGGTGACGAAGGGGGCCTACGAGATCAAGCTCGCGGCGGCGTCGGGCGCGATTCCGTCGTCCGGCCACGTCCACTGAGCGGACGACGCACGCCATGATGGACGCCGTCATCCGCTGGTCCCTCGCCAACCGACTCTTCGTCGTCGTCGCGGCGCTCGCCGTGTCCGTCTACGGGGGCCTCATCGCGCTGAGGATGCCCGTCGACGTCTTCCCCGACCTGACCGCGCCGACGGTCACGATCCTCACGGAGGCGCACGGCCTCGCCCCGCAGGAGGTCGAGACGCTCGTCACCTTTCCGATCGAGTCGGCGATCAACGGCGCGACGGGGGTCCGCCGCGTGCGCTCCGCGTCGGGGATCGGCATCTCGGTCGTCTGGGTCGAGTTCGAGTGGGGGCGCGACATCTACGTGGCCCGCCAGATCGTCAACGAGAAGCTCCAGCTCGTCGCGGCGCAGATCCCGCCCGACGTCGGGCCGCCGGCCCTCGCTCCGATCTCGTCGATCATGGGCGAGATCCTCTTCATGGGCCTCGAAAGCGAGAAGCACTCGCCGCTCGAGCTGCGCGAGGCGGCGGACTGGGTCGTCCGCAAGCGCCTCCTCTCGCTCCCCGGCGTGGCGCAGGTCATCCCGATCGGCGGCGGCGTCAAGCAGTTCCAGGTCCTCGTCGAGCCTGCGAAGCTCCGCGACTACCAGGTCACGCTCGAGGAGGTCATCCACGCGCTCGAGGAGTCGAACCAGAACACCAGCGGCGGCTTCCTCGTCCGCGGCCCCCAGGAATGGCTCATCCGCGGCATCGGCCGGATCGCGACGAAGGACGACGTGGCCCGCACCGCGATCGTCGTTCGAAACGGCGTCCCCGTCCTGGTCGGGCAGGTCGCGTCGGTCGAGGTCGGGCCGGCCCTGAAGCGGGGGGAGGGGTCCGCCAACGCGAAGCCGGCCGTCATCCTCGGCGTGTTGAAGCAACCCGGGGCGAACACGCTGACGCTGACGGAGGAGATCGACCGCACCCTCGACGAGATCCAGAGGACCCTGCCCGCGGGGATGAAGATCGAGCGGCGGCTCTTCCGCCAGGCCGACTTCATCCGCTCGGCGATCCGGAACGTCTCGGTCGCGCTCCGCGACGGCGCCATCCTCGTCGCCATCATCCTGTTCCTCTTCCTCCTGAATCCGCGGACGACGCTCATCTCGCTGTCGGCCCTGCCGGTCTCGCTGATCATCGCCGTCCTCGCGCTGAAGGCGATGGGGGCGACGTTCAACACGATGACGCTCGGCGGGCTGACCATCGCGGTGGGCGGGCTGGTCGACGACGCCATCATCGACGTCGAGAACGTCTTCCGGCGCCTGCGCGAGAACCGGGCGCTCCCCGAACACGAACGCAGGGCGTCCGCGGACGTCATCTACGCGGCGTCGACGGAGGTCCGTGGCTCGATCGTCTTCGCGACGCTCATCGTCATGCTCGTCTTCGTCCCGCTCTTCTTCCTCTCGGGCGTCGAGGGGCGGCTCCTGGCGCCGCTCGGGTTCGCCTACCTCGTGGCGATCTTCGCCTCGCTCGTCGTGGCGCTCACGGTCACGCCGGCCCTCTGCAGCTACTTCCTCGGGGATGCGAAGACTCTCGCGCACGGCGACAGCTTCCTCGTCCGGTGGCTGAAGGCCGCCTACCTGCCGTCGCTGCGGCTCGCCCTCCGCAACAGCAGCCTCGTCATGGCGGCCTCCCTCGTCCTCCTCGCCGTCGCCCTCGCCCTCGCCCCGTTCCTGGGGCGGACCTTCCTACCGGAGTTCAACGAGGGGGCGCTCACGCTGAGCGCCGTGACCCTTCCGGGGACGTCCCTCGAGGAGTCCGACCGCCTCGGACGGCGCGTCGAGAAGGTCCTGCTGTCTCACCCCGAGGTCACCTCGACGGCGCGCCGGACGGGTCGGGCCGAGCTCGACGAGCACGCGCAGGACGTCAACTCGGCGGAGATCGACGCGCGGGTCGAGCTGAAGGGTCGCCCCAAGGAGGTGTTCCTGAAGGCCCTCCGCGCGGACCTCGCCGCGATCCCGGGCATGGTGATCCAGATCGGTGGCCCCCTCTCCCACCGGATCGATCACATGCTCTCGGGCACGCGCGCCAACATCGCCGTGAAGCTCTTCGGCGACGACATCTCGCAGCTCCGGTCGACCGCGGAGGAGATCCGCAAAGCGATGGAGAAGGTGGACGGCATCGCCGACCTCTCGGTCGAGCAGCAGGTCGACATCCCGCAGCTGACGATCGCGTTCGACCGGGAGCGGATCGCCCGCTTCGGCCTCCGGGCGGGCGCGCTCGCGGAGGTGGTGGAGGCCGCCTACGCGGGTCGGAAGGTGACGCAGGTTCTCGAGAGCCAGCGGACGTACGACGTGGTCGTCCGGTACCCGGACGCGCACCGGGAGAGCGTCGACGCCGTTCGGGCGACGCTGATCGACACACCGTCGGGCGCGAAGGTCCCCCTCGGGGCGCTCGCGGCGATCCGACAGGACGCCGGGCCGAACGTCGTGATGCGCGAGAACGCCCAGCGGCGCATCGTCGTGATGGCGAACGTCGGGGGCCGCGACCTCCGGAGCGTGGTCGACGACGTGCGCACCGCCGTGGCGCGCGACGTCAAGGTCCCTTCCGGCTATTACGTCGTGTACGGCGGGCAGTTCGAGAGCGAGGGCGAGGCGACGCGGACGATCGGCCTCCTCGGCGTCTTCGTCGTCGCCGGGATCTTCCTCCTCCTCTTCCTCGCGTTTCGTTCGGCCCGCACCGCGCTTCTCGTCATGGTCAATCTTCCCCTTGCGCTGATCGGTGGAGTCGTCGCCGTCAAGCTGGGTGGCGGCATCCTGAGCGTCGCGTCGCTCGTCGGCTTCATCACGCTCTTCGGCATCGCGACCCGCAACGGGATCATGATGGTGTCCCACTACGAGCACCTCATGCGCAAGGAAAGCGTCCCGTTCGAGGAGGCGATCGAACGTGGGTCGCTCGAGCGTCTCTCCCCGATCCTCATGACGGCTCTGTGCGCCGGCCTCGCCCTGATCCCCCTCGTGATCGCGGGCGACCACCCGGGCAACGAGATCCAGGCACCGATGGGCGTCGTCATCCTCGGCGGGCTCCTGTCGTCGACCGCCCTGAACATGATCGTCCTGCCGGTTCTCTACTGGCGGTTCGGACGAGCCCGGCCCGCTTCGGAGCCCGCGGACCCGATCGAGGGATGAGTCCCCGCTATGAGGTCAGCACCGACGGGGGTTGGTTCGTCGGTCCTTCCGTGATCGATTCGGGCAGGCTCCGTCTCCGGAAGGCGCTCGGGCCCATCTTCATGATTCAGCGATACTTGCCGCTCCTCAGCAGAGCCTTGATTTCATCGTGGTCGCCCAGAAACGAGACGAAAAGGTCGGAGGGACGATCCTGGAAGAGGAAACGCAACGCGAGGCTGGCACGGCATTCGAACAGCTTGCTACCCAATTTGCGAATGCCAAGGCCGCTGTGGGTGTGGGGCCGGCCGAAGCTCTCCGGCAGCTCGCACAGAACGAGCAGGGCCTGTGCCCTTTCGCTCTTGGGCAGGTCCCGCAAGCGGCCCAGCACGCCCGGGTCGATGGAGAGCGGTTTAGCCAATCATCTTCCTGAGCTGCTCGGTCGTGACGGTGACCAGTTTTCCGGAACGCTCGAGCGACCGGTAACGTCGATCGGTGGCTCTTTCCAGGGTAGCTACCTGTTCGGCTGTCGCTTCGTATTCGCGCTGCGCGTAGTCCGTGGATTCCACCTCCACTTTGCGCAGGGCGATGATGTCTGCCCCACAGACGATGCCGATGTCCTCGCCGCGAGAGGCAGCAGCCAACCACCGGCCGAGGCTCTTCTTGGCATTCGTGATCGTGAGGGTCTTCATACGGTCTCTATACAGCCCGCCAGCGGCCTTGTCAACGCACGAGGCGCACGAGGGCGCTCGCGGTCGAGAGGTCAGGTGGCGCGCCCTCGGCACACCGCCCCCGCCGACCGCCCTGAACATGATCGTCCTGCCGGTTCTCTACCGGCGGTTCGGACGAGCCCGGCCCGCTTCGGAGCCCGCGGAACCGATCGAGGGATGAGCGGGATGAGCTGCGCTCCGCTGAACGGGCACGGCCACACACCTCTCGGCGAACGCGGCGCACGCCCGTGGTCCCAACGGTCGGGCCCTACTGTAGACTCGTTCTCAGTGGTGCGATCCTCTGCGAAACTGACGGCTTTCTTCATCCTGGCGCTCATCGCGACCATGGTGGGCGTCGGCGCGGCCGCGGGGGACTTCTGCGCCGATGGCGGCGGCACGGGCACGGGCTGCGCGCAGCCCTGCCACATCTCGTGCCCGGACGGGTGTGCGAACACCACGCTCCTCGCCGAGCCCTCGCTTCCGGCCCCCACGTCCCGCGACGACGTCCGCTGGTGTGCGCCGCTGGATGTCGGAATCACGATCGCCCCGCCGGATTTCCAGCCTCCCAGAATCTCCACCGTCTAGACGTCGCTCGTCCCGTTCCGACGACGACCGAGCCTCCGGGA
>Ga0154020_10004753_pt1 | contig 16118 bp, 20 predicted proteins | sample Klosneuvirus_201_FD_109709 | JGI IMG/M metagenome (GOLD analysis project Ga0154020, IMG submission 109709) | Active sludge microbial communities from wastewater, Klosterneuburg, Austria - Klosneuvirus_20160825_MG | ecosystem: Engineered > WWTP > Aerobic digester > Activated sludge | place...
AACGCTCGTGTGTACCGGTTCAATCGTCAATTTCTTGAAACGTTTTTTTAGCGAACTTAAAGATAAGTCGCTATCTTTTCTTTAAGCCTTGCATAAAACAAAACTATTTAGTAAATTTATATACAATATATTTAATTACAATTTTAAAGTTGACTAAAAGAGGGCTGTATGTGGGAACGATTGCATAGCAAAATGTACCAAGGTGTCAGAAAAGAAGACATCTGGCGTCTGTGGACCGATGTGGATAACTGGCCAACATGGCATAATGACCTTGATTATTGCTCTATGCAAGGAGAGTTTAAGGTTGGTAATCACTTTATGCTCAAGCCAAAGGGCATCTCGCCGGTAAAAATTGTTCTTGTCGATATCAAGCACGGGTATCAGTTTACCGATTGCACCACCTTTTTTGGTGCCAAAATGTATGACACGCATATACTGGAAGAGACTGAAAATGGCTTGTTATTGAGCAACAGACTTGTGGTTACTGGGCCGCTCAAATGGCTTTGGGTTAAACTCGTTGCCCAAAATGTTGCCGATACGGTTCCGGGTGAAATGGATGCTCTTGTTCATTGTGCGCGAGGCAACCATGACTAATTTGCCTTTTGGCTTTGATAGACCTGAAGACAGTCCAGGGTTTTTGCTCTGGCAAACGACAATCACATGGCAGCGTCTGGTGAAAAAGGCGCTTGAACCTTATGATATTTCCCATCCTCAATTTGTGATTATGGCCCTTTTGCTTTGGTTCAAAGAACAGAGCTATGACACAACGCAAGTGCTGATTATTACCTGGTCAAAGCTTGATAAAATGACTGTCTCTCAGTCGCTCAAAAAACTTGCAGCACAAGGATTTGTGGACCGCGTTGAGCACAAGTCCGATACACGGGCAAAAAGCGTTACGCTTACTGAGCAGGGAAAAGCTTTGATTTGCAAACTGGTACCGTTGGTAGAAGCTGTTGATGCACATTTTTTCAGTACAATTTCATCCAGTGAGCAACAGGATTTAATTAAAATTTTGAGAAAATTAGGGGGGAGTGAAACTCATGAATAGAGCTCAAAAATATTGGATTGGTGTTGCATCTCAGGAACATGTTGCACGTGGCGTAGAGCTTGGCTTCTGTCAATTTTGTCATGGGAAACCGATGGCTGCAAAGAGGCCTGCAAAAGGTGATTTTGTTATTTATTATTCATCAAAGCGTACGATGAATGGCGCTGAACCATACCAAAAGTTTACCGCCATCGGCATTGTTCAAGATGACGTGCCATATCAAGTTGAAATGGAAGGTGGCCTTAAGCCATTTAGGCGCAATGTCTATTACTTGCCCGCTCAGCATTTGGATATCAAACCATTGATTCATGAGTTACCGTTTATCAAAAACAAAAAATCGTGGGGTTATGTTTTCAGGTTTGGATTTTTAGAAATAGACCGAAAGTCGTTTGAAATCATCGCCACTGGCATGCTCGGCTCAAATCCTCTCTAAATTTTTCCGCATAATAAGGCTCTTGCCCCAAATAAATACAACATTTTTCTATCAAATTTATCAATAAAACTCATTTTTTATATTCAGTTTGACAATTTATTATAATTCATTTAGCCTGAGTATTGAATAAAAAAATTGATTTTAAATCTATGGGGTTATTATGCTACGTATTATATCATTTTTAGTTGTTATCAGCTGTTTTGGATTATCGAGTTCTCGTGCAATGCAATCGCAGCTTGGAAAACGTAAGAAAATTACCTGTTCAAAGTCAACCAAAACTGATGCTCAACAGCCGCTAAAAAAACAAAAAAGAAAATTTTCATCGAATGAAATAGCTCAACGATGTCGAGAAAAAATTATCGAGCTGTTTGAAGACTTAGCTCGTGGATCGAAGTCATTTACTCAAGAGTTGCAATTTTTTATGCATCAGAACCCAAATATTCAAGATGAACGTGGTGATACGCTTTTGCATGTTGCAATCCAATTTCATAACCAAAAGCTTATTAACAGACTTCTTAAGTTCCCAGAATTGAATATCAATATATGCAATGACCTAGGAAAGACACCGTTATTTCTTGCCGTTAGCGCCAATAATCAAGATGCAGTTGAAAAAATTTTACTAAAAAATCCTGACGTTTTAGATGCTGTATCTTGCTTGAAAATTGCTTATGTTATTCAGAATAAAAGAATTATTGAGCTATTGGAAAAATTTTTAAGTGAGGTTGATGGTCTTCAGCGTAGCATGTTAAGATTTTCGGTTGACCGACAAATCGGTTGTCAGAGATCAAGAAAACATGGCCATCAATACGAGCTGATCCATAATTTTAAAAATATCTATAGGGCAAAACAGGCGTTTTTACAAGATCCAAAGAAACTTTTAAAGGTTTTTATTGATGATTCAAGTGTTGTAAAACCCGATTGGGAAAGTTGCTTTGAAGAAGAGGAAGTTTATTTTTTGCGAACAGTTTTTGCTGAAAATAATTTATTTTGGCTCCACAACCTCATTTTTGGCAAGCTTAACAAGGAGCGTGAATTAATTGATGTGCAGATTTTTAACGATTTTTTAATTAACGTTGCCGTTAATATTAGTCAAAAAAATAAAGAGACACTTAAAAAATCTTCTTGTGGTATACCACTTGATGTAAGTAATTATGAAGAACTTCAATCTATTCAATCTATTCCGCCCGTTATTTTACCAATGCTAGAAGGAATAGTTGAAAGAAATGACGTAGCGATGTTTACTCGGTGCATGACTCAAGAAAATGCCTACCTTCTTAATGCTCAAAATGATTTTTCTAATCCTTATGATACAACTTTTTATCAAGCAATTATCAAAAGAAATTTTGAAATTGCATATGCAATTTTACCGTATCATCCTAATTTGAATATTAAAAATAAAGATGGGAGTACCGCGCTCCATCTCGCAGTAGAGTCTGGGAACCTTGAATTTGTTAAAGCAATTTTACTTCGTAATCCAGACTTTATAGTTTTGGATAAGGATGGAAACACGCCGCTTGATCTAGCTGCTGCTTTAGATAGAGTTGATATTTTTAAGGCGATATTCGATTACTGTACTCAAAAACCCGGCTTGGATCTTGAAAGAATTCTGCATGATGCTTTTTTGTGTGCGTTTGATAATGAAAATTTTGAAATGATCAAAGAGATATTACTGTATTACAGTGCATTCGGTTTTAAAAATGAAGAAGGAGATACGGTTCTTCATCTTGCGGTTAATTCTCGCAATTCTGATGTTGTTAAGAAAATCTTGCATAATTGTTCTCCCGGCTCGATAAATATTAAAAATAACCGTGGAAATACACCATTTCATAGAGCAGTTGCTTTAGCAGGTCAGCTGAAAAATCCTAATGAGATAATTGATGTTATCTTAGATTATTATTCTGAGTCTAATTTCTCTGTAATCGACCCAAATATACAGAATGAACATGATCAAACGCCATTATTCATCGCCATTTGCAGTAAAAATATTAACCTTGTTAAGAGTATTTTGAGACTAAAACCCGATATCAATATTCAAGATCCATACCAGAAATGGACAGCTCTTCATTATGCTGTTCATAACGGCAATGGTGAAATAGTGAAAGAAATTTTAAAGCATAATCCTGACTTAGATTTAAAAGATTGTGGGGGTGAAACAGCATTAAGCTTGGCTCAAAAGCGTGAGAATCGGTTTATTGCTGAGATTCTTAGTGAGCATATTCGTCAAAATAATTAATTTTTTTACTCATCTTTTATGTCTGATATAATCCCCTTATAGGGTGTATTATCTCGGGGCTTTTACAGGTCCCTTCTTAGGTTAAAAGGAGAGTAGATGAATTTTTTGTCAAAGAGTTTAGTCGTTTTATGTTTATTTGGAAGAGCTTTTTGTACTGAAGATTTTACTGAGTTAGATTTTGTAGCACATCAAGTTATTATAGATAAATGTAAAAACGTTTTAATTAAAGAGCCTTTTTCCCCTGTCTGTGACGAGGCTGGTATTCCACTTGATACTGCTTATGCTCAGCACCCAGCGTATCAATCTTTTGCATCTTTTGATTTTTCAACAAATGATTTGCCTCCCTCAATTGATTTTCGCAATTATCCGCCATGTCCCCCAATTTATGCTCAAGAAGGCCTTTCATCATGTACTGCCTGTGCAGGAGCAAGTGTTGTGTGGTATTGGCTTTTAAAGCGTAATCCTGAAACAGCCTATAATCCATCGCGGTTGTTTTTATACTACAATGAACGAGTAATTAAAAATGAGATACATCATTTGCCAGATTCTATAGCTGACAATGGTGCTTGGGGTCCAGATGTAATTTTGGCATTGCACCAATACGGTGTTTGTCCTGAAAGTACATGGCCCTATGAACCAGCTTTATGCGATCAAGAGCCATCACCAGAGTGTTATGAACAAGCAAAATTAAGCCTTACACAGGGTGCGTTTGTGCACAGTTTTGTTCCTCGAGATCTTACACAAATTAAAGCGGTTCTTGCACAAAAAATACCAATTATTGTTGGTCTTGCTATCTATGAATCATCAATCACGCCGTATGCCTGGCGTACTGGAATTATTCCTACTCCAACTGATATCCCAAACGATACCTTGGCTGGAGGGCATGAGATGATGTTTATTGGTTATGACGATAACATGGTTGGTCATGATGGAACTAAAGGTTATTTTATATTTCAAAATTCTTGGGGTGAAGGTTTTGGAGATAAAGGATATGGCTATCTGCCGTATGACTATATGATGAATCCCAAGCTTGTGTTCGGAAAATTCTTTATTAAAGGTGAAGAATAAGAAAACTCAAATTAATTAAATATACCTAAAAGAGCTCTTTGCTTATTTTAACTTTTTCGCAAAGAGCTCTTTTCAATAAAAACGAAAATTAAAAAAAATATGATCGCCATCGATCTTCTTAAAAATCACCAAGAGGCTATTCCTAGCCTTGTACAAATTTGGCTTGCGACACTTGGATCAGGCTGGATGAGCAATGTCTCTGCATCACAGGTTGAAGCTTGGTTGCAAGAATGGCTTAATGGCGATGCTCTTCCCTTTGCATTGATTGCTTTTGATGGAAATAAGCCAGTTGGTATGTGTTCATTACAGATGAATGATGGTATTCGTCCCGATGTATTTCCCTGGTTGGGTGATTTGTGTGTTGATGCAAACTATCAGAATCAAGGCATTGGTAAAAAACTTGTTTGTGCAGCACAAGAAAAAATTCGCTCGCTGGGCTTTAAAAAGCTCTATCTGTTCATTTTTGAAGAATCTCTTTTAACCTTTTATCACAAGCAAGGGTGGAAAAAAATTGGGCAGGATGTGTATGAAGGCCATCCGGTGATTGTTATGGAATGCACCTTGTGAAATTATAGCCATTTTTTAGATGCTGATATTTTGGTCTAGAGTGCAAAAAGCTCATGGGCAAGTTGTTCGAGCGTCTCAATATCCTTCAGTGGGAATCGTGCAGCAATCGGTTCAAAAACATCCATGCCATGATGTTGTGCAAGACCAATTGCCTGACGGCGTAAGGCTTGAGCCAGTGTTTGATGAGCAAAATTTTTACCAATAGGCCAATTGCTTGCTTCTAAAAATATTTTAAATAATTTTTTATCGCAATTGAATGTCCCTCGATAGAGTTGAATGAGCTCATAGTGACGATCGGTAACCATCGCATCGCCCCAATCAATGATGCCACTGAGTGCGCCATTATCGATAAATATATGTTGGTCGCACAAATCACCGTGCGTGAACACAGCTTTTGCGGGCTCTAGTTTGGCTAGATACGTATCAACTTGAGCAATCAAATGTGGAGGGAGTGAACTGGACTTTGCGGCCTCTGCTACGTTTAACCAAGACCAATCGGCATCGGTGCTTATGCCTGTGTGCGGAGTAAGTGCGTGGATGTACTGAACCTGTCTACCAAGTTGTAGTACAAGCTCTTGTTGTTGCTGGTCAGAGAGTTGGACATGTTGCGATGCAACTCCAGATATTTTGGAAGTAATGAGATATGGCCATGATGCGTTTGCATCATCGTATAATTTGCCAAAGTTTAAAAGGTGTGGTGCAAGAATATTTGGTTGAGTTGTAACCAATGCAAGGGCTGCGTGTTCAGCTGCGTACCGTTGTTGCCAAGATTTTGAATAACCAAATAGTTTAATAACAACATTTCCGTAAAGAAACGTCGGATATGTTGGGTTAAAGCCGGCTACCGGTTGAAGTTGAGCATCGACTAAACCATGTCGCTTCAGAATATCATTCAGGTATGGCCACCAGAAATTAACATCACCCAGACGAGAAATGTGATCTTGAAGTGATATGAACAAAGGGGGTGTGCTCACAAAGAATTCCCTTTATAATCAAATCGACTTATTCAGGATTACTTTTCTTTCATTTGGACTTTTTAATAAGTATTTGATACGTTGCTCCAGTTCAAATAAAAGGAAGGGAGGCTTATGTAAATAAAAACGCTTTATTTAGTACATTCAGATGCGTATTAAAAAGCCCAAAGTTTTTTTAATTAAGATATTTCTATTAGGTGTCATTTTAGCAACACCACAAATGTTATCAACTTATAAAATAGCATAGATGTTTTGCTAATATTTTAATACCACACAAAATTTAGCCAGACTCATTTATGATTAAAAGAAGAAAAGAATGATTCAAAAGTCTTTTTCATTACTAAAAATACCTTTACTTATATGTGCAATTTTCATTACATCGCTTACAGCGAAATCCATTGAGGTAGAAAAAAACAATTTATTTGTGCCATCTCGACTAGGTGAAATAAAGCTTTTTCATGATGAAAATGGCTTTTATATCTTAAAAAATGATGAAATTCATGACATTCAAAACTGTTTTGTTGATAAAGAATTGCGTAACATTTCGAATAATAAACTCGCTAAATTTCTAGGGCAAGGTGATTCAGAAATTCAACGATTATCGCCAGAAGAATTCGAAAATCTTGATATTAATTCTGAAGAGATGATTGAAATAACAGGAGCAGAGAAAGAAGAAATTCTTGCTCTTGTATCAGAATCATCACCAAAAGCATACATTGCGATTAACCAGATGGATACTGGTGAATATTCCCTTAGATTGAAAGCAAGAGTTCTAGGAGGAGGCGTCGGTCTTTGCTGGGTTGCATACTTAGCTGGAAAAGGTGCAGTTTATGGCGTTTCTTGGACAATAGACGCAGCGGTCGTTGTTGGTGTTACAGCGGTAGCGGGACCCGTCGCTGGTGCTGTTGCTGGTAAGGCCTGCGTTGCGCTCTTAGCAGGACCAACAGAAGTAGCCAGTAATTGGGTTGGAATTGCAGCAGCAGTTGTGGCAGCTCCTGTGCCTCTTCCTTAAATGTTGGACGAGCATGTTTGAAAATATTTCCTTATGGCAACAGTGTTTTATTGCTTCATTTATAGCATATGCTTTTGGTGACCTGTTTATATATTCATGCTCTTGGGTTTATAAACAAATTTATAAGCAATGTTTTAAAAGATGATCTGTAATATTGTTAAGAGATTGGATGCATATGTTTGAGAATATGCTCGAGTGGCAACAGTGTTTTATTGCTGTATTTATAGGACGAATCTTTGGAAGTGCCTTTAAATATTCGTGTTTTTGGATTTATAATTTGTACTTTAAAAATCGTTCGCTTTAAACTCAGTATCATTTTTGATGGCGTCTCCATAATTTTTTAGGTGAGACGCCATCGTTATTTTTAAACTATTTCAATTATCGAGATTGCGTTATGATTAGTGTTTACATGTCTAATATTTCTGATATCCAAGATCTTATGTGATTGATCGCTCAATTAAGTTGTCCAGTAATGATTGATCAGCTCAAAAAACATTGCGAGTGCATGTTAAAGGATTGATAGTGAATGAAAAGTATCGAGGCTAAGGAGTTGGTGAAAATTAGAAAATTTCTGATGAAGGTAGATGCGTGACTCAGATAAGCAGTATAAAAAAATTACTACAACAGTCCATTACTATTCCTCAAGAAAGGCATTCAGCTTTTTTCAAAACAGGTGAGGGGCATTATGCAGAGCATGACCGGTTTATCGGCGTAAATGCGCCAACACTTCGTATGATTGCCAAAAAGTTTTCGGATCTTGCGCTTTGCGAAATACAAATGCTTATAAATTCTCCGATTAATGAAGAGCGGTTTCTTGCGCTGATTATTTTGGTTAGTCAGTACCAAAAAGCTGATGATCAAATAAAAGATGAACTGTATCAATTTTATCTGAGCAATTTAAAACAGGTGAATAACTGGAACCTGGTTGATCTATCTGCTCATTTAATTATCGGTGCACACTTGTTCAAGCGCGATCGAGCTTTACTTTTTAAGCTGGCACAATCAGACATCATGTGGGAACGGCGTATCGCTATTGTTTCAACATTGTATTTTATTCGACAGAACGATCTTCAATGTACCTTTAAGCTGGCTGAAATCTTGTTGAACGACAGTCATGATTTGATTCATAAAGCCACAGGATGGATGCTTCGCGAAGCGGGAAAAAAGGATCAAAGCATGTTGGTGGCATTTCTTGATCACTTTGCTTCTGTAATGCCACGAACATGTTTGCGTTATGCTATTGAAAAATTTCCTGAATCGCAGAGGAAGCACTATCTACTTCGTCGCAGTGTTTAGATGCTCAGTTGATTATTATTTGCTCAAAAAATGTTCTAATTTATTCAGTGCTTCGATCATGGTGCTACGGCCAAATCCAATACGAAAATGATTTCCTGGATAATCATAAACTGATGCAGGAAGAAGTAATACATTTTCTTGATTGAGCAAAGATGAACAGAAATTATCAACCGATTCATGGCCTTTATAGCGGACAAAACCGATACAGCCGCCTTGAGGCCTTACCCAAGAAAATAGATTTTGATGCTTAATGAAGAACTGATCCAGTACTGATAAATTATTATAAATAATATTATTGTTACGTTCTAAAATTGTATTCATATTTTTCAGCGCAATTAAGCTTAAAATTTCGGCAGGGGCACTATTACAAATTGAGGTGTAGTGTTTTATCGCTTCAATTTTTTTTAGGAGTTCTTGATCTTGACAAGCTACCCATCCAACTCTCAGCCCAGCCATGCCGAGTGATTTGCTCATAACGCCTAAAGATACAGCCTTGTGGTATATTTCAGCTGCAGGTTGAGCCCAAGCTTTTTTAGAAGCTCCTAAGAGTCGATAGACTTCATCGGAAAAAAGCCATATGCCGTGCTTATCAAGGAGTGTAACCAGTTCGCTTAATTCTTCTTGGCTTATGATTTGTCCTGTTGGGTTATGAGGAAAATTAATAACGACACATTTTGTATTAGGCTTTATGCTTTGTTCGATTTTTTTTATGTCAATGTGCCATTCATTTTCTTCTTGAAGCGCAACTGTTGAAATTTCACATCCATTTATCTTTGGAATTTCCATAAGTGATTGGTAACAAGGTGTTAAAACAATTACATGATCACCTGATTCACATAATGCATGAAGTGTACAAAATATCCCTTCTTCTGCTCCAGCAAAACAAAGGATATTATTTTGATTTAATGTTGGATAAAGGCTTTTCGCAATTTGTTCACGCAAAACAGGAAGGCCTTGAACTTCTGTGTACCCTAGCGATAAATTGTTCCACCTGGCTCGATCTTGTTCATCAGCAAGAGCAAGGATATCGTGCATGGAAAAACTTTGTGCATCTGATAAGCAGAGTAAGTGTTGTGCTTTAAATTCGTATTTGCCCAAATATTCTTCTAATTTAAAGGTATCAATTTTCATTTTATCTTCCATTCTTTGAGATATTTAAATATGGTAGCACGTCCCATGTTTAATATTTTGGCAACGTAGTCGACAGCATTTTTTTGATTAAAGGCCCCAGCAAAAAAGAGATAGTGAACAACCTGTTTTTTCTGAGAATTTGTCAAATTTTGGAAATTCAAATTATGTTCTGCCAAATATGTATGCAGATTTTTGTGTAACTGTTCTTGCCAATCATTTTTAAAAAAACTTTCTGGTTGTTTTGTTTGTGAATGGCTTAAAAGCTGTTCTGCCAAGAGCTGCATTTGGCTGAAGATTGATACATCACAATTGATGCAAGCAATAAAATTTTCTCCCAGTGGAACCGAAATTGATCTAATCAATCGTCCATCAAAGTTAATTTTAGGGTAGATAATTTTATCGATATCTTTTTCCATTTCATCGTCAGTTAATAGAGATAAATCACCAACCGAGCGATTCGATAATTTTCCATATTTATAGGCAATAACCCCTTTTTGCATGTCGTGAATGACTATTTCTACAAGTGGCTCCAGAAGGTGAACAAAAGCTTTGCAAAGCTGTGTAATAACCAATACATCCATATTTAAGTCCCTACTTAGATTTTTAGTTTAGATATAGTTTAAATATAGACTAAAAATCTAAAAAATCAACCAATATAGACTAATTAGTCTATATTGGTTCGGGAATAAAAGTTCTTTGGTCTATACTACTCATGAGTTTGGTTAATGATTTTTATGATGTTGTTGAGCCCAGCTGCAACCCATTGCACCGATGAATCTTCGCTAGCTTGAACAAAATAGGGGAGTGCTAGAATCGAATGATAGTATGCTTTAAAGCGCGCAACATTCATGGTTGCTTCATCTATTGTGCCGTACGCATCCGTAAAAGCTTGAAGTGCATTATCTGTGAAAATAATAAATCCAAGAGCAATATCAAGCGCTGGATGGCCAATGTGCATGTCACCCCAGTCGATAAATCCTACTGGAAGTTTGTGTTCATTGATCAAGATGTGCTTTGCGTATAAGTCCCCATGTAGATAGGAGTGCTTGGCAATGGTTGTATCCAGCATTTGAAATGAGTCCATGAGCTCAGATAAATATGCTGGATCAAATCCGCAAGATATAAAGCTATCATGATACTGAACAAGCGTTGTTTTAACTCGGCCAGTTCGTTGCTCTATGCTCAAGCGCCAATCATTTACCCCTTTAAGGTTTGCTCGATGTTTATCTAAAACTGGTAGTGAGTGAAGCTGCGCAAGCCAAGAACCCACTATTTGTGCAAAGTTAATATCATCAACCAGAGGTTCACACGTTTCGGCAAGCAATGTGCCAGGGAGCACTGGATATCCCAAAAAAACAAAAGGGTACACATCACTTGGCTTGCCAATAAACTGAGGTGATGGCACTGGAAACGGGAGTTTATTTGCAAGGTAAGGAAGCAGCATGATTTCATTTTCCATAAAATTCAGGGCTTGGGCTTTGTGTGGAAAACGAAACACAAATTGTTGGTTGACCAAAAATGCAGTGTTATCAAATCCCTGGCCAAGCAGTTCGATAGTTGTTGCTTCAAGATTAAACTGTGAGAGCAAGAGTGCTTGCACCATGTCGGGTGTTACTTCTATTGTTTTATCCCATATGTTGGCCATGCTTTGCATCCTTTATAATTTTGATAGGGCGATAGCGGTTGTTGGTGGTCATGTGATATAATGCCTCAAGCTTTAATTATGAAGCATAATCTTTATTTTAAAAAACTTAATAATCAAGAATAACAGTATGAAATTAGAAATTTTTGTTCCTGATAATAACCAAGAGCTTCTTATCACCCATGGCTTTGCAGCAACTTCTTTTGGACTTTGTTTAATTGGGCTTATCCAAGATAGCGTATGTCATCTGTCATTTTGGGATCAAAATGCTCAAGAGCAGGCGACTGAAGGACTTTTTCGAGAGTGGAAAAATGCACAGTTTGTGCTCGATACTTTAAAAATAGAACAGATGGCCCAACAGATTTTTTCTCCTGAAATTGGTAAAGATGTTTCGTTAAGCCTCGTGCTCAGAGGGACACCATTTCAAATTAAAGTTTGGAACGCGCTGCTTGCCATTCCATGTGGGCAAACGGTATCGTACCAAAGCGTAGCGCAGGCGATTGGCCAACCAACAGCAACACGCGCAGCAGCAAGTGCAATTGCAAAAAATAACATTAGCTACTTAATCCCATGCCATCGTGTTATTGCTAAATCGGGCAAGATACATAACTATCGTTGGGGAGCAGAGCGCAAGAGAGCGATGCTTGTGCACGAAAAGTATTTATAAAGGATGTTATGAATTCTGACCAAAAAAATATTATATCTTTTCAATTCTTTAAAGACTTAATAAAACTTGAATATATTGAAAAAATTTATCTTTATGGTTCTCGAGCTCGTGGTGATCATAAGAATAGATCTGATATAGACCTTGCAATTATATGTCCTGATGCGAGTGAAAATGATTGGTATGCGGTGCTTGATTTGGTCGATAATGCTGATACTTTGCTTAAAATAGATTGCGTTAGGTTTGATCAACTTACTGATAGTAATCCATTAAAAAAGTCTATCGTTCAAGATGGGGTGGTTCTTTATCAAAAGGAAAAAGATGAGTGATAATCGTATAGAGCAATCTTTGCAGCAGACAAAAAAAGCAATTCAAGCACTTGGCGTTATGATTTGTAAACCTATGGACGAAGATCGAGGAAACATCGATGCATCAATACAACGATTTGAGTTTACGATTGAACTTTTTTGGAAGTTATTAAAACGTATCTTGGAAACAAAAGGTGTTGAAGTCAGATATCCTAAAGATGTTTTACAAGAAGCATATGCGGGCGGTTTGATTGATGATGAAAAAGTATGGCTGAGAATGCTCAAGGATCGAAATCTTACTTCTCATACGTACAATGAAGATCTTGCAGATGAAATCTACGAGCATATTAAAAAATATTATCCCATTTTGGAAGAAGCTCTTCAGAAAATTGAAAGTATTCTTGGTCTTTGATTATGAAAAAATTTCCTCGTCTCAATAAAAGCGATCTAAAAATTTTGAATGACGCACTTCATTTCATGAACATGAAGGAGCTCAAGCTCACGAGTGCTGACCTCCGGCTTGCCCAAACCGGCATGAAAGCGCTGATGATTGCACGGATCATGCACTTCATAAAAACGGGAGAAGTTTTAGTTGAGCAGGAAATTCCTGCAATTTCACGTGCAAAAAAGGGCCAAGTAATTTTACTCAAGCCAGAAAGCTTGATTCTAGATGGCAGCTACAAAAATGATTTGGCAACGCGTCTTTTTTTTAAAAGGTTGATAGGAACGCACTTTCATTTTGCTGTAGTTGGGCATGATTGGATTAAAGCTCGGTGGCTTGAAGGAAATCCGCCAACGTACCAAGAATTTGCGAATTTTTGGCAAGAAGCGAAAGCTCAAAACAAAGTATGCCCTAAGCAAGAATGGGCTTATTTAAGTTTTATACAGCGTTTTGTCGCTCAGAATCCAAATGCTTCACGGGCTCAGATTACTCACGGCTGGAATGTAGAGCGAGAGCGTAATGTGAAGCAAGCGCACATGTTATTGAAAAAAATCTGAGAGTTCAAGATTTTGAGTTATGATCAAAGTGGATAAAGTGCAGCAAGCGACCATCTGCCTGTTATCATGGATGTAGACGTACGATAACAAATGATTTATAGTCCTTGTTCTCAGAACAAGGACATTCCATTACGTTTATGAAAGAGCCTCATGAGCATTAATAAAAATATCCATACGCTTGCCCGTGCGGTTATTATTGATCAAGGACATATTTTATTGGCACATCATCCAAGCTGGAAGCAAGGCCATTACTATTTGCCCGGTGGACACATCGAGCATGGAGAAAGTGCTCAGCAATCTGTGTTGCGTGAACTTGATGAAGAGATGGGTTTATCTTTTACGATTCAAAGATTTTTAGGATGTTTGGAATATTCATTTCAAGCAAACCTAGGAACTAAGGTTTGTCATACGCACGAGTATAATTTTTTATTTTTGGCAACATCGTCTGAACTAAAAGCTGGCGTCATTCCTCCTCAAAAAGAAGAGCATGTCGCATTTGCTTGGATTCCTCTTGAAAATCTTGCATCGACAAATCTTTTACCAACACCTTTGATTCAACTCATTCCTGCGTGGTCTGAGCAGAACCTTATTCAGGCATTTATGACCGAGATGATTAAGCCATCCTAACTAGTTATTGGAAGGTTCTAAATTTTTCATTAAAAGCGTTTTGGATGGAACATGAACTCCATCTTCATCAATGCTTGCAAGAGCAAGCGTAAAGATAACGCCTCCCATGAACATGCCTGTAACGGCGCATGGTAGTAAAGATGAATTCCAAAATGATGATTGTGATGAGTAGTGCAAGATGCCAAGTTGCTTAAGCTTACGCTTAAGTTGTTGCTCTCGGTCGAGTAAAATTTTCATAATCTCTTTTTTATCATGACGGTCAAGATGGTTAATGCGTGCCAAATCGCTTTGAACATGCTCAAGAAGATCAATAACTTCAGCAATTGATATTTTTTGTTCAACGCCATCAACTGTCCAATTTTGTCCAGTAGAGGCATTGGTTTCATGCGTATCAAATGCGGTATAACGTGGTCCTGAGGGTACTGTCTGACCTATCTGGCAATGAATAATGCTTTTGATCGCAAAGAGTAAAAAGTAGCTTACCATAATCATTTCAAGCGTTGATGTTCGATTTAAATAATCCTGAATTTCAGGAGAGAGTTTTTGTGGTTTGTTATGTGTTAAGTAAGATAAGAGTGGGGTAAGTTGATATTTTAAATGAGTTTCTTGGGTGAAAATAAGTGGCGATAAAGGAAGTGTTATTGCTGCTTGATTACTTTGTTCTTGCTCAATAATGTCTGAAGACAGACGGTCTGATGTTGTGACAACATCAGAAATTTGAGCACTCAGTCCACATACAAGAAACAGAATGAGTGTTTGTGCCGGTATAAGATAAAAATGCCGATTCATGCAACACCTCATATGTGATGGTCGATTTCTTAAAAAACTTTTCATCTAAGTATCGTTTAGTATTTGGGATTATACCTAAATGTCAATCAAAAACAACGCCATGTATTCAATGTGAAATATTTTTATCAAAAAAATGTTCATACGCTTATTTATAATGTGTGTCAGAGTAGACGTCTAAATACTTGTAATTTTTTGCTATCTGCAGCTATAGTACAACCTATAACGGGGTAATTGATTTTTAAAAGAAAATGGGAGAAATAAAATGATTATTGTACGGTTTATATCACATTTAATGCTCATATCTATTTTATGCTTGTCACAGGCAGTAGAGCTACAGGCTTTTGGTGATGGTCCTGTGCGAAGTAGTACTGTTCTGGAGCCCAAATTTATTCCATTAGAAGAGGGGCAAGGGAGCTATGTTGTTAAAGTGTATGATGACAGCAAGCTTCTTACTATTAAAGATGCGTCATTTTCAGGGCGAACATCAATTGGGGGCATCCGTTCTGAAAATGATGATTCAATTATGCAACTTAAGCTTTCAAAGGTAAAAGAGATTCGTATCATTAAACCTGTTTTTCAAAGCAAACGGTTTAGTGATCAAGAGTTTACGCTTGCAAGCATAACAACCAATAATAACACCGTCGTTGATAATTTGTTAATACCAAAAAACATTGTCATCTGTGGCATGGAAGAATCAACACAGATTGAGCGAGCATGGCTCTTTAGTAAGTTGAACAGGTTGGTTATCGAATCTGGTATTAAACCTCCTAAGGCATCAAAAATTAAAAAAGAATCAACTAAAGAGATCAATCAAAAGGCACTAGAGCAGCAAGTTGAGCTGTCAAAAAAAGCAAAGCAAAAGAGTATTCACCGCGGAATTTTGGATGCGGTTGAAGGTATATTTGGTGCATTTTATGATTTGATTGTTGCAATTGCACAGTTTTTTATTCGTTTGATTTCTTAAGCCGTTAGCAGTGTTTGAATAATCATTCGTGCAGTGCGTTCACCCGATTCACATGCAGCTTCCATCGTTCCTGGAACGTCCATAAGAATTGAAGCATGCTCACCAGCAAAATAAAGCGTATCATCAACAGGGGCAAAAAGTGTCATGACCGTTTCGTGTGCATCTTTATGCTGTGCTGTTAAAACTTCTTCCTGTCCTGGTGCTATATAATGGTACGATCCCTTGATGTAGGGATCATTTGGCCAGCTGTGACCAACCGGTGTTTGGTACTCTGCAAATGTTTTGTCCTGTGCAATTGTTGGAGCAGCTGCAGGCAAGTTTTCATCACGGTAGACAAGTTTTAAATGAGCAAGCTTTGAGGTGTAG
>Ga0154020_10004754_pt1 | contig 16117 bp, 14 predicted proteins | sample Klosneuvirus_201_FD_109709 | JGI IMG/M metagenome (GOLD analysis project Ga0154020, IMG submission 109709) | Active sludge microbial communities from wastewater, Klosterneuburg, Austria - Klosneuvirus_20160825_MG | ecosystem: Engineered > WWTP > Aerobic digester > Activated sludge | place...
CCAAAGCTACGTCGAACTTGAACTTGGCACTATGCCGTTTGCGTCGCTGCGTCATTCCTCTTCCCCCTATTCGGTACAGTTGGTCTTACTTAACGAACTGTCCTAATATTGGGGTCCATTATAACCCTCTGGGTGTTTGCAGTGTGTTTCATAATGGTGGACCTGTCATTACCTGTCCGATTCGATTCCGCCAAGAGTGGCTGATTACCGATGACGCAGCCGCTTTTTTCTTCCCAAACGGAGCGCGTTGGAGTTCACTGACCGAAGTGCGCTTGAATGACAAGTATGGCAAATCAGCGGGCAATATTGATGTCGTACTTGTTGCGTATGATGATGAGGGCAGAGTGATAGACTTTGGCGCGCTTGAGGTTCAAGCCGTGTACATCTCAGGGAATGTACGCGAGCCATTCGATTATTACATGCAAAGCCCGCAGGAACACGCAGCGATGGATTGGTCTACTCGCCCAAACTATCCGCGTCCCGATTATCTGTCGTCTTCGCGCAAACGGTTGGCGCCGCAGTTGATTTTCAAAGGCGGCATCCTTCATGCTTGGCAAAGGAAAACCGCCGTAGCTCTCAATAAAAGTTTTTTCAACACCCTGCCACCTCTGCCGACTGTTGACAAAGCAGATGCTGAGATAGCCTGGTTGGTTTACGACTTACAGTTAGCTAAAGATGGTGACACGGAAAGATACCGACTTATCAAAATCGATGAGGTCTTTACAAAATTCGAGCCTGCATTGTTATCGATCACAACATCTGTGCCTGGTGACATCGGCGATTTCATTCAATTATTGCAGGAAAAGCTAGATGAGCAAAGCGAAACCGCACCTGTCACACGGACGCTTGAGGCACCGTTCTAAAATGGCGAAGCCGCGACAAGCCGCTCTGTTCTCAGAATTTGCTGGCCATGACGATGCCCCAAAACCTGTCAATGTTGCTTCAGTTCCACAGCGCAGCCCATTTCGTTATCCCGGCGGAAAGACATGGTTTGTCCCGACTTTTCGCGCTTGGATGAAGCATCAGAAGTCAAAACCCAGACTGCTGATTGAGCCTTTTGCTGGTGGTGGCATCATCAGCCTGACTGCGGTCTTTGAAGATCTGGTTGGCTCCGCAGTCATGGTCGAACTTGATGAGGATATAGCAGCAGTATGGCAGACCGTCGTCGACGGTGGCGCCGCATGGCTGGCAAAACGCATCCTGGAGTTTGAGCTCACACGCGAAACTGTCGTGCAGGAAATCTCAACTGCGCCCCCCTCAACACAAGAACGTGCGTTTCAGACAATTCTGAAGAATCGCACATTACATGGGGGAATCCTGGCAGAAGGGTCGGGATTTGTGAAGTCCGGTGAGGGTGGAAAGGGGATTACATCGCGTTGGTATCCCACTACCCTTGCCAAAAGATTTGAAAATCTTGACGCCGTGCGCGACCGCATCGATTTCCGCTGTGAAGATGGTTTGCAAGTTATCGATGAGTATGCGGTTGCTTCAGATGTTGTCTGTTTTATCGATCCCCCGTATACGGCGGGTGGTAAGAAAGCAGGGAAACGTTTATATCGCCATTACCAACTTGACCACGAGCGCTTGTTTGCAGCGTGTGAAAATATTAGAGGCGAGTTCTTGATGACCTACGATAATGCCGTTGAGGTGCGCAATTTAGCCCGCAAGCATGGCTTCGAGATGCGCTTGATCCCAATGAACAACACCCATCACGCCACGCTGGAGGAACTTGTCATCGGCAAGAATCTCCAATGGATGGATCAATTCCGTGCCGTGCGTGAACCTGAAGTCGATTATGTCGCTGGCTCTTCAGATTAGAGTCATTCTGTTTGACTGACCAAACTGCTTGACTACAGAGCGCTGGCATTGTCTGCTCTCTGCTAAGCGCAGGCGAGTTGGCGGCGTGTCTGGAGCAGCAAGGCCAGCCTCGACTGCGACGCTGCACTCACCTGCTTTGAGCCATGGATGCCTGACTCATGGCAGAAACGTTCTCGTCACAGCGTGGCGTAGGTCACGGTAAAATTATGATAGAATGGCAATGCAAAAACAAGTTAGCATGATCAAGACGAAACCTTCTATGTCAAGATTGATTGAAGAGGACATCTATGCTTGCCATTGATCAACTTACCTTGCAGTACATCACAAATGATGCCGGCAAACGCAGCGCAGTCATTATTCCGATTGAACAGTTTGATGCAATTTTAGAAGATTTGGCAGACTTGGCGGTGATTGCCGAACGCCGCGACGAACCCACAGTTTCACATGAACAACTGAAAGAAGCACTCAAACACGATGGCTTCCTATCAAATTGAATGGAAAGCATCGGCGCAAAAAGAACTCCGCAACCTTCCCAAGTCCATGGTGGGACGTATTATGGCGGTAGTCGAGCACCTTGCTGAAGATCCGTTTCCATCAGGTGTTGTGAAGTTGGCTGGCTCGGATCATTCTTATCGTATTCGGGTGGGTGATTACCGGGTAATTTACACGGTTGAATCGATCCTCTTGTCAATTCAAATTGTACGTGTGCGCCACCGGCGCGATGTGTATCGATGAATGGGGCGGTGGGAACCTTTACCCCCAGCATCGACCTGGACGGCAAGATCACCATCAACCATCGCGCCGATGCGCAGTTGATCCATATCCTCAACACGCCGGGCGCGTTTGAAGGGGAGGTTGCCCAACCGTCCTGTATCTCCACTCGCTCTGTAGAGATGGTTGCCTCAGGTCAGCCGCTCTTTACGCTGGATCATTCATCGAACGCAAATCTGGTAAGGCCAGGCGCAACAGCGAGGGGGGAGAACTTTCATTTGTAATAGGGCAAACTGAACCTGTCCGTCTGCTTGATGTATACTGCATGGGCAGTGCTTGGGTGTTTTACCCAAGGTTGATTGATCACCCGTACAAAGTTTTGGAAGGAAATTCAACGTTATGGCAACGCTTACCGTGTGGAAATTTGACACGGCCACGGGTGCACAAGATGCGCTCGACAAACTGGCCGACCTGTCGAAGCAGCAATTGATTCAGATTCAGGACGCCGCTATCGTCTCGTGGCCGGCGGGCAAGAAAAATCCGAAGACCAAGAACTATGGCAGCATGACCGGTCAAGGCGCCCTCTCCGGCGCGTTCTGGGGGATGCTCTTCGGCTTGATCTTCTTCGTGCCCTTCTTTGGCCTGGCCGTCGGCGCGGCGATGGGTGCGCTCACCGGCAAGTTTGCCGACTACGGCATCAACGACAACTTCATTAAGGAAGTGCGCGAAAAGGTGACTGAGGGCACGTCGGCGCTCTTCCTGCTTTCCGCCAACGCGGTGCAGGATCGCGTGGCTGAAGCATTCGCAGGCGTCAATATGGAGCTGGTCAAGTCGAACCTGACCAGCGAACAGGAAGCCACGCTCAAGGAAGAGTTCGGCGCCTGAGTGTAAGTATCTGAATAAAATTGGAGCAGGGCAGCGTGCATTTTTTACTCATGAATGTGCGCTGCCCTGCTCTGTTTTTGTCCCTCCCTTGCTTGCCGGAGCCGCTGCGCTATCATAGAGCCTCGGATTAAACGGACAAATCCAAATGCTCTTCAGAGGGAAATCCGTGAGCATCCGCCTGCTCCGCCCCATCCGTGGTCTATGCTAGCGATGGCTGGATAGTTACGCTCAGAGTTTGTTATACTAGCGCTGGAGTCACAGCGCATTCTTATTCCGTCCCAAACGTTTGGTCGTATATGCCTCAAAAACTGCCGGTTCAAACCCTGCTGCACACAAAGTTGAGACGACCGCGCTCCGTCGGCCAGATCGTGCATCGGCCGCGCCTCAATGACCTGTTGCAACGCAGCCTGTCACTGCCGTTGACGTTGGTGTCCGCGCCTGCCGGCTACGGCAAGAGCACGCTGGTTGCGCTGTGGTTGGATGAAATCGACGTTCCCTGGACCTGGTACTCGATTGACAGCCACGACAATTCATTGGGCGAGTTCGTCGTCTATCTGGCCGGCGCGATCGAACTGGCCTATCCTGGCTGCGCAGCGACGCTGCAAGCGCTGCTGCAAAACCCAACGCTGCCCCCACCCGACTGGTTGGCCGACCTCTTTGTGCGTGAGTTGAACGCACTGCCCGGCGAGTTGATTCTTGTGCTCGATGACTACAATGAGATCTCGGCGCCAGATGTGAATGTGTTTCTGTCGCGTACGGTGCAGAACATGCCGCCCGGCGTTCACTTTATCTTGTTGACCCGGTCGGATCCGGCGCTGAAGGTGGCGCGGCTGCGTGCACAGCAGCAGGTTTTAGAGGTGCGCGCGGCGCAACTGCGCTTTATGCCGGATGAGGCTCAGGAACTGATGCAGCGCATCATTGGCGCGCACGCGACCGCGGAGATTGTCACACTCTGTGCGGAACGGACAGAAGGCTGGGCGGCCGGGCTGCATCTGGCAGCGCTTTCGCTGCGTGACAGTAAAGATGTGCTCGCCTTTGCCGCCGCTTTTGCGCGCAGCAGTAATCAGAGCATTGTCGATTATCTGCTGAGTGAAGTGCTCGAAGTGCTGCCGCCGCTCGAACGTAGAATGCTACTCTACACATCGATCTTGCCGCGCTTCTGTGCGCCCCTGTGCGCGGCCATCATGCCCGCGGAAATGCAACAGTTGGCCGCCGATGACTTCCTGAAGCACCTGCGCCACTCCAACCTTTTCCTGATCGCCCTGGACGATGAAGGCATCTGGTTTCGCTTTCACCATCTCTTTGCTGACCTGCTGCGCCATCGCCTGCACCTGAGTGGAGACGCCAACGTGGTTGTTCGTTTGCATCTGGCCGCCAGCCACTGGTTTGAAGCTAACAGATTGACTGACGAAGCTATCACCCACGCGCTGGCAGCCGGTGACGACACGCGCGCGGCAGAGCTTGTCGAGGAGCATATCGACGTGCTGCTCGATGACGAAAACTGGCGCGGGCTGGCGCAGCGACTGGCGCTGCTGCCCGAATCTACCAAACACCGGCCCGCGCTCCTGATTGCGCAGGGATGGGTGCAACAGTTTCGATATCGCCCCACTTCGATTTTGGCGCTTGTTGAAGAGGCGGAGGAGCATCTTGCCGGTTGGAGCAGTTCGCCGCAGGTTGAGCGGATGCGTGGCGACCTGGCTGCCTTGCGCGGCCTGGCCTATTTATTTACTGGGCAGGCCGCGCAAAGTCTGGCCGCCGGCCAGCAAGCGCTGCCGCTGATTCCCATCAAACGCAGCTATGTGCGCGGGTTGGTTGAACTTTTTTATATTCGCGCAAAGGCGCATCTGGGCGAGCGCGCCGCAGCCGTCGCACAGGCGCAGCTGTGGCTGCAACAACAGCCACAGCACCCCAATGCGCGCACTTTCCGTCTGCTGCTGACGCTCTGCAGCCTTTATTATGAAGCGTTTGAGCTGGAGCAGTTGCAGACGACCAGCCTGCTTTACCGCCAAATCGCCGCGCAGGCGCGGCGTCCCCTGAGTGTGGGATGGACGAGCTATCTGTTAGGCTGGCTGCACTATCAGAAAAACGAGCTGAAACTGGCGGAGCAGTATTTTGGCGAGGTGGTTGAACAGCCACTGATGGTGCACACGCGCGCGGCGATTGACAGTTGGATCGGCCTGGCTTTGACTCAGCTTGCGCAGGGACGGGTGGAAGCGGCGCAGCGCCAGGCGCACCATCTGCATCGCTTTCTGGTGGAGAATGGGCTGGTCGATCTGACCATTTTTGCCGACGCGCTGCTGCACTATTTGAACTTACTGACCGGTAATGTGGTGCAGGTCAGCGAGAGGTACGCGCAGAATCTACCGGGCCAACTGGGGCTTGATCTCTGGCTGTCGCCGGCTTTTGTGCTGGCGCTGGCGCAGATCCGCCAGGGCGGCCACGTCCAGTTGGCGGCAGCCGCGCGGTTGTTGGCCGACTGTCGCGCCTACTACGTGCACATCTCCATGCCATGGCGGCTGCTGCAGCTCGAAATCATGGAGGCGCTGTTGCACGCCGCCGCGGGCAATCGCAATGCGGTGCTGGAAGCGCTGCGCAAGCTGGTGACGGCGTGTGAAGCGCAGGGTGCACTGCGTATTTTTGTTGATGCCGGGCCTGCGCTCAAGCCCTATTTGCACGAACTGGCCGCTGCGGGCGTGGCGCCGTCATACATCGCTTGGATTCTGGCTGCATTTGATGCTGGGCAGGGCAGTCCATTGCTGCTTGGGGCGCCGGCTGCGCCAGCCAACGGTGTGGCGCAGCCAACGGGCGCCGCGCTGCTCGGCCCCGATGCCTTGACCAATCGCGAGGTGGACGTGTTGGTGCTGCTGGAGCGGCGGCTGAGTAACAAAGAGATCGGGGCGCTCCTCTATATCTCGCCACGCACGGTCAAGCGCCACACCATCAACATCTACCAGAAGCTGCACGTCAACAACCGGCGCACGGCAGTCGCCCAGGCCAAGGCGCTGGGCTTGATGCCGGCCGGCTGAGCCTTGCGCCGTCGGCAATCACTTTGCTGCGCCGCGCATACTCCTTTTTTACATCTAAACAGACCTGTTGCCAGCGGCTCTGTTCGTCTATACTGGGTAGCGCTTCGAGGTAAACACTAACTCGATCCTAGCGTCAGGTGGAAGGTCGATGTCTTTACAATCTACCAAGGTTTCTATAACTCGGCGCGGGCGCATCGCACGTTTTGCGCCGATTGTGGCGTGGCTGCCTCACTATGACCGCGGCTGGCTGCGCGCCGACGTGATCGCCGGGCTGACGCTGTGGGGGCTGGTCGTGCCCGAAGCGATGGCCTATGCTGGCATTGCCGGGCTGCCGCCCAATGCCGGCCTCTACACGCTGCTGACGGCACTGCTGGTTTACGCGATCTTCGGCTCGTCGCGCCATCTTGTGATGCAAGCAACTGCAGCCACCGCCGCGCTGCTGGCTGGAACCATCTTCTCCTTTGGCGTCAGCGCGGCTGATCCGGTGCGCTACCAGGCTTACGCCTCGGCATTGGTGATCGTCACCGGACTAGTCTTTCTGGCCGCGGCGCTGGCGCGGCTCGGCTTTATCACACAGTTTCTCTCCAAACCGGTGATGGATGGCTTTGTCACTGGGCTGGCGATCTTTGTCGCGATCGGTCAATTGAACAAGCTCTTTGGCGTCGAGCGCGGCGAGGGCAACACCCTCATCAAGCTGCTGGAGATCATCCGCCAGTTGCCCGAGGCGAACTGGGTCACCTTTGCCGTCGGCGCATCGGCGCTGGCGCTGCTCTTCGTGCTGCCGCGGCTCAACAAGCAATTGCCGGCCGGGCTGGTGGTGCTCTTTGGCTTTATTGCGTTGAGTTGGTCCCTGGATCTGTCGGGGCGCTTTGGCGTCGCCGTGGTCGGCGTGCTGCCCGCAGGGCTGCCGGCGCTGACGTGGCCGCAGATTCCGCTGCTGGCGTGGGCGCAGATGGTGCTGCCGGCCATCGGTATTTTACTGGTGGCCTACAGCGAAGCGCTGGGCGTTGCGCGTGAATTTGCCGAAAAACATGGCTACGAGGTCGATCCCGATCAGGAACTGTACGCGCACGCATTTGCGAACATTGCCAGCGGTCTCTTCGGCGGTATGCTCGCCAGCGGCAGCATGTCGGCGTCAGCGGTCAAGGAAGGTGCGGGCGCACGCTCGCAGGTGACCAATCTGGTGACGTGGGGCGCGGCGCTCGTCACGGTGCTCTTTCTTACGCCACTCTTTGCGCCGCTGCCGGAAGCGGTATTGGCCGCGTTGATCATCCACGCGGTCTGGCATATCATCGTCGCTCGCAAGCTGCAGCAGGTGCGTCTGGTCTCGCGCACCGAGTTCTGGCTGGGTGCGCTGGCGCTGGCCGGCGTGCTCTTGATCGATGTGCTGCAAGGGATGATGATTGGGCTGGTGGCCTCGCTGCTGCTGGTCATCTACCGGTCAAGCCAGCCGCACCTCTCGTCGCTTGGCCGCGCACCGGGCAGTGCAGACATCTTTGCCGATCTGGAGCGCCACCCGGAGAATCAGCCCGTCCCTGGCGTCCTCATCCTGCGCCTCGACGCGCCAATGTATTACGCCAATGCCTTGACTTTTCGCCGTCAGGTCAACGAACTGGTTGCCGCTAACGCGCCACAAGCAGTCGTTTTCGACACGGCGGCCCAGGACGCGCTGGACATCACCAGCGCCGAGGTGCTGAAGGGGCTGGTGCAGGAGTTGATGCACAAGGGGATCACAGTGCGCGCCGCTGGCGTCCATGCCCCGGTGCTCGACATGGCCCGCCGCACCAGTTTGCTCGACGCGATCGGGGACGATGCGATCTTTCCAACTGTGGCTGAAGCCGTGCAAAGCTTGGGCGGTCGCCCATAACGCGCCCTCTATCGATGCCAAGACACGGATATGTGTTTTTGACATAATAACGCTTTCTCTGTTTTTTAATTGTTTGGAGGAACCCATGCCGGGTGCAGAGGATCGCTCATGTTTTTCTCTGCGAACCTCTCCCACTCTGCGCCTCTGCGTCAAGCTCTGCATCAAGCTGTAGCGCATAGAAATGATAGCGCTCTGTACGCGCTGATAATGGAGAAGTTGATCAACATGGAAATTTTGCCCCAAATTATACAGGTGTTGGCAAATCTTGGCATCCTCACCTTTGTCATCGCCAGCATGGCGGCGCTTGGGTTAAGTTTGACGATCAAACAGATTGTCGAGCCGCTGCGCAACGTGCGTTTGCTGGCCGTCGTCTTGTTGGCGAACTTTGTGCTCACGCCGGCGCTGGCCCTGCTGCTCAAGCTGCTGATCCCGATGAGCGAAGGCTATAGCATCGGCCTGCTGTTGCTGGCAACGGCGGCGGGCGCGCCTTTCCTGCCAAAGCTGGTGCAGGTGGCCAAAGGCGACGTTCCCCTGAGCGTCGGCATGATGGTGCTGCTGATGGTCGTCACGATCCTCTACGCGCCGCTCATGCTGCCGCTGCTGCTGCCCGGCGTGCAGGTCAACCCGCTGGACATCGCTACGTCGCTGGTGGTGTTGATGTTGATGCCGCTGGCGATCGGGTTGTTCGTCAAGGCGCGCTACGGCGAGCTGGCGGCAAACTTGCAGCCGACCTTTGCACAGATCTCCAATGTTGGGTTGATGTTGGGCTTTGTGGCGCTGCTCGTGATCAATGGGCGGACGCTGCTGGGCGTCATCGGCAGCGGGGCGATCGTGGCGGTGCTGCTGTTGATCGTTGGCGCGTTTCTAATCGGCTGGCTCCTGGCCGGCAAGAAGCGCGGCGCGCGCGCTGTGATGGGGCTGGGCACGGCGCAGCGGAATGTCTCGGCGGCGTTCGTCATCGCGGGCAGCAACTTCAGCGACCCTGATGTGCTTATCCTGTGCATGGTGGGTGCGCTCTTGATGCTCGTTGCGCTGATGTTCACTGCCGGTGAGCTAGGCAAGCGTGCACCGGCCACACCAAGCGTCGCCACAAACGCGACGCCGGCGCCGCGCGCAAAGAAGCCGCGTTGATGGTGACCTGCACCTGTAAGTCTGCTAGGCGCGCAGGAGGGTCACCCCGCGCCGGATCAGGCAAAGCTGCCCGGCGGCAAACAAGATGAGCAGCAGCGACAGCAGCACGCTGCTCAAATCGATCCACCCTGGCGCGGCGGCGTCGATGCCGAGCACCCTCGCGCGCAGCGCGGCGATCTGCGCCTCGTACTGAGCAAGAAGCCCTTCCAACGACAAAAGTTGTCCCGAAGTCGTGGCAAGCAGCGTCTCAAGCTGAATGTCATTGACCGATAGATCGGTGGCCGCGGCGGTCAGAGCGGTGAAATTGGCTTGCAGCTCGTCGAGGCGCTGGTCTGCGGCCTGCAACTCCTTGGTCAGCGTCGGGACGGTGACGCCCGGGATGCGGTTGGCGCTTTCCAGGGAGCGGTTGAGGGCAATGAGGCCCGTGCGCAGCCCCTTCAGCGTTGCGCGCAGCGCGCTGACGCGCGGCTCAAGCTGGCGCTGCACCGTCGCCGTCATCTGCTCGATGATGGCGACGCGCGCTTCCGGGGTCATGGTGGCGACGTCATTGCTCAGCGCATCCACCTGTGCGCGCATCTCCTCGATTTGCTGTTCCGTCAGGTTGGTTGCCTGGAGCGCCAACGCCAGATAGCTCTCCGCTATCTGCGTCGCGGTTTGGACTGTGTCCTTGAGCGGTGGATTGACGACCCACACGCCGATTGCGCCGGCGGCGCTCAGCAGCAGGCCGACGCTGGCTGCAACGATCACGAGTACTGCCATTATCTTGCGCAGCATGGCACAATTCCCTTTTTGATTGGAAGACGCGTTGACCCATGCGTCGCACGCTCCAGAAGGCTGAGCCGGCCCCGTCAAGCTAAAGTGCGGCGGCTATAGGATCACGCAGGTATTCGACCGAAAGCAGCGGCATGCCGAGCGAGTAGGTGAGATTGAGCACGCCGGCCAGCGCTGCCTGGTCAGGCACTTCACCGGTCAGCGTAGTAATGATGGCGCCGCGCCGATCGACCTGATGCTCGATGCGCAGCTTGCCGAATGTCTCTTCCCAACTTGTATCGAGCGCACCTTGCACCTCGATCCGGTAGACGGCGGGTTGGTCAGGTTTGATCGAACGCTGTTCTTCGCTCATCTCTTATCACCTGGCATTGAGTTGCGCACTGCTCGCAAGGGCGAAATCCTACCCGGAGGGAAGTTTCCGCGGCTATTGAGCAGCGCGACGATGGTTGTCGCTCTCCATCTTCGCGCGGTATAGGGAACTTTAGAACGGCCAAAAGGGAGTAAAAAGGGTTCAATCACCGGGGGCGGAGCCAATCAGAGGTCGCTGGCGTGATCGATGTCGAAGACGATTACGGCCAGGATTGTCCAGGAATGCTACTTCAATAGTTCACGATTTTGCCTCACACAAAGACGCAAAGACACAAAGTTGAAGATGGCGCTCTTTGTGTTCTTTGTGACTTTGTGTGAGTTTCGTGAAGTACTATACTTCTCTCTCCACGGCGCGTTAGGATGGGCTATTAGATCGCTTGCGGCTCGTCCCGCTTGGCGAGCAACACGAGGGCGCCCATCAAGGTCAAGCCGGATAAGCTTAACGGCGCCAATGGCGGTGGCGCACCTTTGTCGCCCCGCTCACCTTCACGATCACCCGCACGGGTTTCGTTTTCCTGTGCTTCCTGTTGTGGCGTCCGTTCGACCGCGCCGCTGCGCGCGGCAATGGTCTGATAGCCGCCTTGCTCCACCGCAGCCAACGGGGTGGGTCTGCTAGCCTCATCGTCGCGATTGGATTCGAAGTGTTGCCACGTACCCACCAACCCGGTCAATGTCAGCACCAGCAACAGCAACACTACCAGATGGCGTATCGTCCCCTTGACGAAAAGCCCAGCCAGCACAGCCACGGCGCCAACCGCTGCGGCGATGACAGCCACATTCTGGATGCCATCCACATGATTGGTGATCAGCAACTCCGCCAGCAGTACGACAAAACCCCCTGCCAGCGAAAGCAGCAGCAGAGTGGAGAGGTGGCGTCGAACGAGATTTTCAAGATTTTGCATAAGTTCCTTGTCCTTTCTGGAAACGGCTTTAATGCAGAGATGCACAGTATACGCCAGTGAGGGTTCGGCGGGTTTAAATCCAGTTGAGCGTCTGGTTAAGGGTTTGTTATGCCGCGCCGTTCACTTGCCTTGATCGTGCGCTGCTCAATAGCAGGGTGGTCAGGATACAGACGCTGCGCGTCAGCGGCAAACTGCATCGGTGATGGCTCTGCAGATAGAAAAAAACAGTGGGCGATGCAGTGACAGTCGGAAGCGCCGAAGCCAAGACAGGGCGCGGGTTCGGCCTGTTGCGCCAGCAAGCCGGCCCAGTCATGCTCCCACCGCCGTTCACCCACGACATACCAGACCGCCGTTACGTCACACACCCGGCGCAAGAAGTCGATGTGCCAGTGTGGGCGAGCAGCCGGACGCAGATGATGTTGCAGCCGTCCGCGCAATCCTCCCCGCCCCAGTGCACTGCCCGTATACAGATACCACCCCGGCGCAACCATCCCCGCGCCCAGCCGTCCAATTGGGATCACAGCCTGATGGGCAGATCGCAACACAAGGAGATAGCTGCCTGGCAGCGAGGGAAATTCCGCCTCCCCCGCTCCTTGTCCTCTCTGCTCCCTGTCCGCTCGTTGCTCCGGCTTACGCAAGCTCGCGTCGCACCTGCTCGACCCAGGCTGCATCAACAGCGTTGAAAAACTCGCCGTTGCGGTTGCGGCTCCACGGGCCGACCAGCCAGCAGGCAAGGTCGGCGACGCTGGCGGGCGCGACAAGCTCACCGCGGGCGTGAGCTGCGTGAAACCAGGAAGTGTCCAGGCGCGTGTCGGTGGTATCGACGCTGCGGATATCCTCCTGCATGGCAGTGTCGACATGGCCGGGATAGAGCGTGTTGATCGACACCCCGGAGCCGGCGATTTCCAGCGCCAGGACGCGCGCAAATATATCCAGCCCAGCCTTGGCCGCGCAATAAGCGCTGGCGCCAAAGAGGGGCGTGAAGGCGGCGTCGCTGCTGACGTTCAGAATGCGGCCATAATGCTGATCGACCATCACGGGCAGGACGTTGCGCACCAGCGTGAAGGGCGCAATCAGGTTGGTCGTGATGTTATAGGCCCACTCGTCGGGGTCGGCGTAAACTGTTTCCTCCAGCGGCCAGATGACGGCGGCATTGTTCACGAGGATATCGACGCGGTCGAATTCTTCGAGCGCCGTCTCGACAATTTCTTCAACCGTCGCCGGGTCACTGACATCGCCCGGCACTGCCAATGCCTGGGCGCCTTGACGGCGCAAGCTGGCCGCCGCATTTTCGACTTCTTCCTCGCTGCGCGCGGTGAGGATAAGCTTCGCCCCGGCGGCGGCCAACCGCTCCGCCACAGCCGCACCAATGCCGCGACCGCTTCCCGTCACAATCGCTACCTGTCCTTGCAGTTTCTTCTTTGCCATGGGGTGCAGTGTAGCAGATACCCAAATCAGCGTCCACTTTGTCAGGATCGTGTTATCCCCTGAGTGCGCGGCCGGCATGTTGGCGAGCATGTCCTGGGCGCGGGTCCAGAAGATGCGGTGGTGCAAGGTTATGTCTGACCGGCGCCGGGGATGTGGCAAAATCGGGAGCGCATTCTTTACCTTCCAGGCTCAATTGACAATCGGGCAATAACCACACACAATAAGACTGCCATGAGCACCGCCACGAATCCGTGATGATGACCGAGCTAATTGCTATTGCCTTTCTCAATCAAATCGCAGATCGCCGACAACTCCGCACTGATGACGCTTTATCCTGGCTACGGCAGCGCCCGCCTCACCGCGCCTCCCGTGATGACTGCCACGCTGCACCACGGTTGACGATATGACGGGTTTATCTGCCTTGTTGCTTTCTGGGGCCGAGTTCAAAGCCGATCCCTATCCGACTTACGCGCATCTGCGTGCATCGGCGCCGGTCTACTGCCGGGTGAGCCGGGATCGCGCCGCGGCCATGTGGTTTCTCACCCGCTATGACGATGTTGCCGCTGCGCTGCGCGCCGACCAGTTATGGGTTAAGGATGCTGACGCCACGTTGACTGTCGCAGAACGCAGCGTCCGCCCCGCCGCGCCTGCCCTCTATCGGCTGTTGACGCACCACATGCTCAACACAGACGGCGACGCCCATGCACGGTTGCGCGCGCTGGTCAACAAGGCGTTCAGCGCACGCCAGGTGGAGCAACTGGAGCCGCGGCTGCGTGCGATTGCGCACACCCTGCTCGACCGCGTCGCCACGCGAGGCGCTATGGATTATATCGACGATTTCGCTCTTCCTTTTTCCATTGCTGTGATTGCCGAACTGCTGGGCATCCCCAGCCGCGACCGCCACCGTTTTCGCGCCTGGTCACACATCCTGGTGTCTCCTTCCGTCGACGCCGCACGCAACGAGCGCAAGACCGCACGCCTCGCCCAGGTGATGAACGACTTTGTGACCTATCTGCAAGGGATCTTTGCAGAACGGCGCCGCACGCCTCAGCCCGACCTGATCACAAGCCTGCTGGAGGCCGAGGAAGCCGGCGACCGCTTGAGCACGGAAGAGTTGTTCAGCATGATTTTGCTGCTGACGGTCGTGGGACATGAAACGTCTGTCTTTCTACTGGCCAACCAGACGCTGACGTTGCTGGCGCATCCGCAGGCGTTAGCGGCCATCGGCGCGGACCGCGGCTTGCGCGCCCCGATGATCGAAGAGGTGATCCGCTATGACGGGCCGGTGGAACGCGCGACGATGCGTTTTGCCGCCGAAGACATCACGTTGCACGGTGCGAACATTCACCGCGGCGATGCCGTCAGCCTGGTGCTGGCGTCCGCGCATCGCGATGCATGCGCCTTCGACCATGCGGATACGTATGACCTGACGCGCAGCGGCGCACGTCACCTGGGCTTTGGGCTGGGCGCACACTATTGTCTGGGCGCGCCGCTGGCGCGGTTGGAAGCGCGTGTGGCGCTTGACGCTCTGTTGGAGCGCTTGCCGAACGTCCAGCTCGCCGCACCGCGCGACCAACTGCGCTGGCAGACAAATCCAATCGTGCGCGGCCCCAAACGGCTGCCCCTGCGATGGGAAACGCGATAGAGCTATGCGTCCACAAAAGTTTCCGCCACTTTCTCCACTCTGTGATATACTCACCGGTCGAAAGAGTAAAGGACCGGCGTAGATAATCACCCATGCAGGATTTGCTTGCCCCACCCACATCGCAACCAGATGACCGTCTTGGTCGCTTTCTGTGGCGTCTTATCGAGGCTTCGCCGGTGGCGGTGGTGGCTGTCGATCAGGATGGCGCGATTCTCTATGCCAACCAAAAACTGGCCAAGATGTTCCACTATGCAGTCAACGATCTGATAGGGCATCCTATCGAAATATTGATTCCCGAACGTTATCGCAGCGACCATCGCCTCTATCGCAATCTGTTTGCCGAAAACCCTCACGTCCGGCCGATGGGCTCGGGGTTGGACTTGGCGGGAAGACGCAGCGACGGGAGCGAGTTTCCAATCGAGGTGGGGCTGAGCCATTTCCGCGCCGATGATGTCCTGATGGTGTTGGGTTCGATTACCGACATCACGCGGCGCAAGCAGACCGAAGAGCTTCTCGAACGACGCGTCGAGGAGCGCACGCATGAGATCGACCGTCGGCGCCGGGTTGCTGACAGTTTGCGCGACATTCTGCAAGTGCTCAACTCCAACCGCCCGCTCCAGAAAATTCTGGATATCATCGTGGCGCAGGCGCGCGAGCTATTGCGCGCTGACGCCAGCGCTATCTATCAGCTCCATGAAGGCGACAGACCACTCAGCTTTCAAGCCGGCGTCGGCATTTCGCCAGCACAACTCACCGCACTCTATGACACCGCATCGCTCAAATCCGCTGACGCTTACGTGAAAGGGCAACATGCGCCGCTCGGCAATAGCGCAAGCGGCGCGCCGATACTTCGCGTGGATGGGGACGATTACTGTGCGCAACTGGCCGTACCGCTCAAGCTGAAAGATGAGATCTATGGTGGCTTGATGCTCTACTATCGGGAGCCGCGCAAATTTTCTACGGAAGAGATCGAGCTGGCGGTCATGTTTGGCGACCAGGCCGCGCTCGCGATTGAGAATGCACGGCTGCGCGTGCAGGCGGAGCGCGCCGCCGTCGCGGCTGAACGCAACCGCATTGCCCGCGACCTGCACGACTCTGTGACGCAGACGCTCTTTTCAGCCAGCCTGATTGCGGAGGTGCTGCCGCGCCTGATGCAGCGTCAGCCGGACGAAAGTATGCGTCGCCTTGAAGAATTGCGCCAACTGACGCGCGGCGCCCTCGCCGAGATGCGCACGCTGCTGCTGGAACTGCGGCCGGCGACGTTGATGGAAGTCAGCATTGAAGAGCTGCTGCGCCAGTTGACGGAGGCCGCACGCGGGCGCGCACGGATTCCGATCGAGACATCGGTCACCAGCGCTATGCCCCTTCCCCCCGCGATCAAGGTGGCATTTTATTATGTGGCGCAGGAGGCATTGAATAATGTCACCAAACATGCGCGCGCCAGCCACGTCCAGGTGACGTTGTCCGTGCAGCCGGAACAATCGACGCTGACGATTCGCGACGACGGCCAGGGTTTCGACCTCGCCAGCGTGCCGCCCGAACATTTGGGGCTGGCGATCATGCG
>Ga0154020_10004756_pt1 | contig 16117 bp, 13 predicted proteins | sample Klosneuvirus_201_FD_109709 | JGI IMG/M metagenome (GOLD analysis project Ga0154020, IMG submission 109709) | Active sludge microbial communities from wastewater, Klosterneuburg, Austria - Klosneuvirus_20160825_MG | ecosystem: Engineered > WWTP > Aerobic digester > Activated sludge | place...
GGCGTCACCGGATCGGCGGCCTTGTTCGCCTTGACCGTGACCGAGCCACCCGCGTTGGGGCTGACCTTCTCGGTGATGTCCTTGCCCGCGACCTTCACCACCACGGTGTGTGCACCAGGGAGCACCTCGATGCCCCCCTCGATCGGCGTCGTGCCCTTGGCCTCGCCGTCGACGGTGACCGTGCTCCCGGCCGGCGCGTCGACCATGATGACCCCGAGCTGCTTGCGCACCTCGGTGAGGCCGTTCTTCGCGTCTTCCTTGTCGTCGGGCTTGGCGTCGGCCATGCCGAGCACCTCGCGATAGTGCGTGGCCGCATCGACCGGGCGCTTGGTCTGCATCTCGGCGTTGGCGAGGTTGAGGATGATGCTCGGGCGCTTCTTCAGGCCGTAGGCGGCCTTGAACTTGACCCGCGCCTCCTCGTACTTGCCGGCCTTGTAGAGGACGACGCCGTCGTCGAAGAGCTTCTTCGCCTCCTTGGTGTCGGCGTCCATCGCTTGCGCGTGGGCGTACCGCGTGGGCAACGTCGTCGAAGCGCTCGCCACGGAGACGGCGAGCAGACAAGCCAAGGCCTCGTTCCGCATGCTGGTGTTCCTCGCTGGACCTCGCGGGCACGCGAGGGTCGCCGAATCTGTATCAGAATTCGTCTTTGACCTTCGGGGGTTTCTTCGCCGGAGGGGGAGCGACGGGCGGAGGCTTGACCGGAGGAGGGGCCGTGAAGGTCGGAGGAGCCTTCGCCGGAGGCTGCGTGGCGACCGGCGGTGGCTTGGGGGGTTCGGGCGCTGCGGTCTTCGCGGGCTCCGGAGCCTTGGGCTCGTCCTTCTTCGGCTCGTCCTTCTTCGGCTCGTCCTTCTTCGGCTCGTCCTTCTTCGGCTCGTCCTTCTCCGCCTTGACCGACCCAGGGTCCGGCAACGCGGATTTCTTCTTCTCTTCTGCCGTGACCGCCGGCTTCTCGTCCTTGGTCTCGGACTTCTTGTCCTTGTCGCCACCGCTGGTCGCCACGACCGCGACGATGGCGATGACCGCGCCGAGGCCGAGCACGCCACCGATCACGAGGCCGGTCTTCTTCTTCGGCGGGGGCGCGTCCTCCTCGTAGCTGGCCACCGGCGCCGCGCGGGCGACGGGGGGGGCGACGGGGGCAGCGACCGGGGCAGCGATGGCGGCAGCGACGGGCGCGGCGACCGGGGCCGCAACCGCCGCCGATGCCATCGGGGCCGCGTCGATCGACACGTCGAGGTCGGGAGGCGGGGCGATCGGCGCGGCGATCCCCATCATCGTGGCCTTGGGGTTGCCGGCCGGCGCGACGACGGGCTCGGCGACGGGCAGCGTGGGCGCGACCATCCCGATCATCGTGGCCTTGGGGTTCTTGGCCGGGGCCACGGCCACCGCGGGCGCGCTCGGTGGGAGAAGCTGCGCCGCGAGGCCAGCATCCACCTTGGCCGCCGAGAAGCCCGGGTCGGGCGCCGCCGCCGGTGCATCGGCCGCCGCGGCCTCCCAGCTCGGCACGAACAACGCCGCGAACTTGTCGAGCTCTTCGGGCGAGAGGCTCGCCATCTTGAAGCCCGCGTGGGAAGGCGAAGCGATCGGGGTATTGGCCATACGAGCTCCGACGCACGTGGCGTCCGAAAGTTGGATGTGATCTAGCAGGCCGCGTTCATCGCCCGCAAATCCTCGCCGTATCGGCGGATCTTTACGGGTTCACGGCCAAGCAGCGGCCACAGGTGGCCGATCGACGCCCCATGTAGGCGCGACCTTCAGGCGCCTTCGCCGAACTCCCGCTGGAGCTCGTCGTCCCACTCGTCGGCGACCGCGCTGACGGTCTGCAGCAGATCCTCGAACTCCTCGAAGTCGAGCCCCGAGATGCGGCGCAGAGCGCGCACGTAGACGACGTCCTTCTTGCCGTCGATGGCGAACGCCGCGTCGCTGGTCTGCAGGAACGAGAGCTCGAGCAGCTTCCGATACAGGCGCTCGCGCCCCGCGAAGGGGATCTCCATGATCGGCGCGAGGAACATCAGCACGCCGTTCTCCTCCAGCACGTTGATGCCGACGTAGGCGCTGCCGCGCTTGACCTGCGTGTACCCCGTGGCGTCCAGCGGCTCGAGGGCGACCTGGGCGCTCTCGGCGAACCGCGTGATGTACGCGTTCACCATCTCGAAGGCGCTCGCGTAGACGGTCCCGGTGTTGCGGTCTTCGTAGGTGGGGGTCGTGGGGGCGGTCACCGGCCCATCCTATCGAGCTTCGTCTCGACGCCGCAACGTGACCTTGCCATCGTGGGGGCCGTGCCGCGCCTCGCCTCCACTGCCCTCGCCGCGATCCTCGCGCTCGCCGTGGGGTGCGCGGGCCATGGCGGCGGGAGCCCCGACGCCGCCCCGCCCTCGCTCGAGATCCTCGACGAGGGCACGCGCCTGCTCGCGAACCCGGACGCAGACGCCGTCGCCCTGCGCGCGTTCGCCGACAAGCTCGCGACCGCGGCGGCGTCGGAGGGCGGCACGGCGCGGGGCGTCTCGCTCGGCACGCTGGCCGGCGAGCTGCGCTTGCGGGTGTTCCGCGCCTCGTCGGGCAGCTCCGAGCCCGACGCGCGGGCCGCCCTCGCCGCGTTCGCCACGGCGGGCAAGCGCGTGGATCTCGAGGCCTGCCGCCCCGCGCGCCTGTTCGCCGAGCTGAGCGGCGAGATCGCGCACGACCCGGGCGTCACCTACCAGGAGCTCTACGTCGCGCGCCGCCGGTTCCACGCCGCGCCGTGCGTCGACGAGCTCGAGCAGGCGCTCGTGCGCGCGTCTCCGTTCCGGCCCCCGCCGACCGTGCTCGAGCAGCTCGATCGCGCGCTCACCGCCGAGGGTGTCCCCATCGAGGACGCCGGCATCGCTCCGCCCAAGAGCGAGGCCAGGCCCCGCGTGTCGCGGCTCTCGCGCTGGACCACGGGAGACACCGCGCGCGTCGTGATCGAGCTCGATCGCGCCGCGGCCTACGCGCTCGAGCCAGCGAGCGGTGGAGGCGTCCGTCTGCGCATCGACGGCGCGGAGCTCCCGAGCCTCGCGGCGGGCGGCAGCGAGCCCACCCTCGAGCCCTCGCCGCCCAAGAGCCTGCTGCTGGGCGGCGGGCTCGCCAAGACCGAGGGCGGCCTCGTGCTCACCCTGTCGCTCGCGCGTCCCGCGTATCGCCGCGTGTTCTTCCTGCCCGACCCGTTCCGGATCGTCGTCGACCTCGGCACCCAGCCGCCGGTGTTCGGCGTGGCCTCGGGGCCGAGGCCGCTGCGGCGGGTGGTGGTCGATCCCGGCCACGGCGGCGCCGACCCGGGCGCGATCGGCCCCACGGGCCTGCGCGAGAAGGACGTCACCATCGCCATCGCCAAGATGGTCGGGCCGATCCTCGCGCGCGAGCTCGGCGTCGAGGTGCGGCTCACGCGCGGCAGCGACGCGTTCGTGTCCCTCGAGGAGCGCGCGGCCGTCGGCAACGCCTTCGAAGCCGACGTCTTCGTCTCCATCCACTGCAACGCCGCCGAGACCAAGGCCCGGCGCGGCATCGAGACCTACGTGCTCGACACCGCGCGCGACGAGCTCGCCCACCGCGTCGCCAAGCGCGAGAACGGCGGCGGCGCGGCGAGCCACGGCGAGCTCCGCGCGATCCTGGACGACCTCAAGATCGCCGAGGTCGGCGCGCGCTCGCACCACCTCGCGACGCTGCTGCAGAAGGCCACCATGTCGTCGCTGCACGCCGAGGAGAAGGGCGTCAGCTACGGCGACGTGCTCGACGGCGGCGTGCACGGCGCCGGGTTCTTCGTGCTCGTCGGCGCGCGCATGCCCGCCGTGCTCATGGAGGTGTCGTTCATCTCGAACCCGGTCGAGGAGGGCTACCTCGCCAAGACCGACTACCGGGCGCGGGTGGCCGACGCGATCGTCAACGCCCTCCGCGCGTACCGCGACGGGAAGTAGCGGTGTTCGGCTGGTTCTTCCGCCGCCTGGTCCCCATGGGGCCCGCGCTGCTGCTGTTCGGCGTGGTGCTGTTCGCGCTCGTCGCCAGCGTACCGCCACCCGATCTCGACGCCGAGGGTCAGGCCAAGCGCGCCCTCCACCTGCCGGTGCTGTTCAACCTCGACCCCGAGGACCGCCCGCGGCTCGTGCCGGCGCTGGTCGAACGCGCGGCGAGCTCCACGGGGGAGACGCGCGAGCGCGCGGTGAAGGCCCTGCTCCGGATCGGCGCGGCGGGTCTGCCCGAGCTCGGGCCCGCGCTCGAGCGCCTCTCGCCCGGCGCCCGCGGCGCCCTCGCGCACGAGCTCCAGCCGCTCGCCGTCCGCATGGGCCAGATCGACGCCAGCGACCTCGACGACCCGAAGAAGGCGGAGAGCTACTTCCGCCGCCTCCTCGACGAGCACGGCGCCGATCTCCGCCCCGCGTCGGTCAAGCGCACGCTGCGCCGCCTCCTCGAGGCGCGCGACGAGCCGAGCTACCGCGCCGAGCTGCGCGCGGCGGATACCGCCGTCATCGCGCCGATCTTCGAGGTGCTCGGGCAGAAGCCCACCGCGGCCGACCGCACGCTGCTCGAGTCGCTCGCCGCCGACGCCGTCAAGCAGGCCGGCTACCCGCGCCCGGAGGGTCGCGCGCGCCTCCTCGCCTGGTGGTCGCTCCATCGCGCCGAGTACCGCGAGCACGACCCGCTCGAGCGGCTGGTCGCCCACGTGACCGACACCCGCCTCGGTCGCTACGCCGCGGAGCTCTCCGAGGGCACGCTCGGCCGATCGCTGCGGGACGACAAGCCGGTCGGCGAAGATCTGCGCGCGCGCGCGCCCAAGACGATCGGGCGGGTGCTCACGGCGCTCGCCCTCGCCTACCTCGGCGGTCTGCCGCTCGCGTGGCTCCTCACCGCGCGGAGGAGGCAGGCGCCCGCGCGCGTGATCGGCACGGCCTCCGTGGTCCTGTACGCGCTGCCCGCGTTCGTGCTCGCCCTCGCCATCCGCGGCGCCTCGAGCGCGTTCGCGCGCAACGAGGTGTTCGTCGCCGTGGCGCTCGCGCTGGTCTCGCTCGCCCCGATCTCGCGGCAGATGCGGGCCAGCGTGCTCGACGTCGCCACGGCCCACTGGGTCGTCACCACGCGGGCGATGGGCCTCCCACGCGGGCGCCGCTGGTGGATGATCGCGCGCGCCGCGCTCGGGCCCACGTTCGCCTATGCGGCCGTGCAGGTGCCTCTTCTCCTCTCCTCGACGCTCGTGGTGGAGGAGGTGCTCGATCTGCCGGGGCTCGGGCCCGCCGCGATGGCCGCGCTGCGGGCGCGCGACCTGCCCTGGATCATGCCCTTCGTGCTCGCGTTGGCCACGTTCTCGGCCGTGCTCGTGCTCTTCGCAGACGTGCTGCACGGTCTCGTCGATCCGCGCGTCCGGGCCTCTCTGGTGCGCGACGGGGGTGAGCGATGACCTCGCGCCGCAGCTCCCTGCTCCAGCGCCTGACGATGACCGCGAGCGCCGTCGCCGACCCGGCGATCGCCGCGTTCGCCGACCCGGCGCGGCAGGTGTTCCGGTCGTTCCTCGGCGCCCTCCGCCGGGACACCCGCGCGCGCGTCGGCGGTGTCCTCGCCCTCGTGCTGACGGGGCTGCTCGTGGTCGGTGCGCTCGTCGCGCCGCCGACCGGACGCGCCTCCGAGTCCCTCCTCGGTCCTTCGGCGAGCCACGTCCTCGGCACCGACGAGGCCGGCCGCGACGTGTTCCGCGCGTTGATCTCGGGCTCGTTCCCCACGCTCACGCTCGCGCTGCTGGCGGTGCTCGGGTCGGGCGCGCTCGGCGCGGCGCTCGGTGCGCTGAGCGGTCTCCTGCGCGGCGGCTTCGACGGCTTCCTGCGCCGCTTGCTCGAGGTCACCGCCGCCGTGCCCTCGCTGCTCCTCGTGCTCGTGCTGCAGGCCGCGTTCCCCGCCACCTTCACCCTGCTGCTCGTGGTCGTGGCCTGCCGGTGCCCGGAGATCGCGCTCGTCGCGCGGGCCGACGTGATCCGCGTGCAGACCCTCGACCACGTGACCGCCGCGCGCGCGCTCGGCGCGAGCCCCGGTCGCATCCTCGCGTCGCACGTGATGCCGTGGGTGCTCTCGTCGGGCCTCGTGGTGGCCGCGTTCGGCGTCGGCACGGTGGTGGTGCTCGAGTCGGCGGTGGCCATCGTCGGCGTCGGTCAGGTGCATCCCCTCGCGTGGGGAGCGTTGCTCGGGCAGGCGCGACGCCACCCCGAGGCCTGGTGGCTGGTCGCGTTCCCTTCGCTGCTCGTGCTGATCACCGTGGCCGCGAGCGTGCTGCTGGGTGAGGCGATGCGCGACACCCTCGACCCGAAAGAGCGCCTGCGCACGTGATCCGGCCTGCGGCCGGGTTGCGCGCCCATGGGGGCGCGTCCCGAGCGAAACTGTTTCGCTCGGGTCCCTGGGGTGAGAACTCTTGGTCCTTGGCGCGCGAGCGAGCGTTGACGGCTGCACGGATTGCGCGGAAATACGTGGGGCGTTCTAGCGAACGTGCGGAGAACGGGAGCGGCGTGGGCATTGCAGCCACCGCGCGCATGCGCACCCGCACGCCCCTCTTCTTCGCGCTCGCGCTCGCCGGTTGCTACGTCCAGGGCCAGACCCAGGTCGGTGGCTGGGAGCCCACGCCGGTCGCTGCGCCGGTCGCCGACGTCGACGTGGACGCGGACGACACCGATCCGACCGCCCTCGCCACCTTCCGGCCGGCGCTCGATCCCTACGGCGTGTGGGTCGAGGACGCGACGTTCGGCGTCGTGTGGGTGCCGGCGACCACCGTCGTCGGCGTGGGCTTCTCGCCCTACGTCACCCACGGCCACTGGGCGTACACGAGCGAGGGCTACTACTGGGTGAGCGACTTCGCCTGGGGCTGGGGGCCCTTCCACTACGGTCGCTGGGTCTGGAGCGACGGCTACGGCTGGGTGTGGATCCCCGGCGCGCGCTACAGCCCCGCGTGGGTCGAGTGGCGGTCGGGCAACGGCTACATGGGCTGGGGTCCCGCGTATCCGCACTACGGCTGGCGGGGAGGCGCGGCCGTCACCATCACCCTCGGCGTCACGCCGTTCGTGTTCGTGCACTCGCACCACTTCTTCCACCCGCAGGGGCCCTCGCACCACCTCCTCGGCCACGAGCATCACGGCGCCATCCTCGGCGCGACCACGCCGTACACGCCGCCGCCGCGCCCGCTGCACGGCGCGCGTCCGTTCCTCGGACCTCCGCCCGTCGGCGCAGGACTGCCCCCCGATCACGTCAAGGGCAGCACGATCGCCCCACCGCTCCACGCCAAGCCCGGCGCCGTCGCGTGGACCCCGGCGCCTTCGTCGAAGCTCGCTCCCCAGGGCAAGCCGTACACGCCACCGCTCGCCGGCAAGCCCGGTGCGCAGCCGCCGACGGCCGCGCCGCCACCCGGCCCCAAGTGGACGCCGGCGCCACCGACCGGACCTTCGCCGACCGCGACGCCCGGGCCCACGGTCGCACCCACCGCTGTCCCGCCGCCGCCGATGCCCGGCCCGACCAACATCCCCATGCCGACCGCCAAGCCCGCGCCGCCGCCGACGTACATGCCGCCGCCCGCACCTGGACCGGCGCCCACGTACACGCCGAAGCCTGGGCCCACGTACGCGCCCGTGCCGAAGCCCGCACCGCCACCGACGTTCACGCCGACGCCTGCGCCGAACCCTGGGCCACCGCCCACGTACACGCCGCCGAACCCGACGCCGAAGCCCCCCATCCTGCCCACCCCGGGGCCGGCGCCGACCGTGAAGCCGAAGCCCAAGCCGTTGCCTGCACCAGGCAAGTGAGGTCGCACGGGCTTGCATCACCGCGCCGACATCCTTACTCGCATGCGACCCCATGGCGCCCTCTGCGATCCCCTATGTCGACGAGCAGTCCTTCGAGCGTGAGATCCTCAAGTCCGAGCTGCCGGTGCTCGTCGAGTTCTCCGCGGTGTGGTGTGGCCCCTGCAAGCAGGTCGAGCCCGATCTGATCGCGCTCATGCACGAGCTCGAGGGCAAGGCCAAGGTCGTCAAGGTCGACGTCGACAAGTGCCCGGCGCTCGCGCAGGAGCTCCAGATCAAGAGCGTCCCCACGTTCATGGTCTTCAAGGGCGGGCGCATCGCAGGTGGACAGCCCGGCGCGCTCCGTCGCGCGCAGCTCCGCGCGATGATCGAGCCGTTCTTGCCGCGCTCCGAGTCCGCGGTGCGCGTCGAGGAGTTCCTCAAGCTCGCGCAGGCCGGTCGGGTCGTCGCGGTCGACACCCGCGACGTCCAGTCGTTCACCCGCGCGCACATCCCGGGCGCGTTGCACCTCCCGCTGGCGGACATCGCCGCCAAGGCCGACATGCTGATGGCCACGGGGCGCGCCGCCGTCCTCTACTGCCGCGCCGGCACCGAGACCAAGGCGCTCGCCGAGAAGCTGGCAGAAGAGGGTTACCCCGTCGCGTTCCTCGAGGGCGGCTTCCTCTCCTGGGAGGTCTCGGGTCAGCCGATCGAGCGCGGCGCCCCCGAGCCAATCGCGAACTGAACCGCACGGACAAAAGCAGACGAGGGGCGTGACGCCCCTCGTTGCCGCGTGAAGATCCGGTGTCGCTCAGAAGGCGACGCACTCGCCGGCGAACACGACGCCGCAGCGGTTGTCCTTCGTGCAGCAGGCGCCGTCGCCGCAGTCCTTGTCCGCGGCGCAGGTCGGGCCGAAGCCGGGGGCGAACGCGCCGACCTCGAACCCGCCGCCGTCGTCGCCACCGCTGTCGGTGCCGCCGAAGTCGGGGAAGTCCGAGTCCGCGAGCTCACCCGTGTCCGGGTCACCCGTGTCCGGCGTGCCCGTGTCGGGGGTGCCCGTGTCCTTGGTGCCCGTGTCCCCCGACGAGCTGTCCTTGCTGCCCGTGTCGGTCACGGCGGTCCCGGAATCGATGTCGCTCGTCGTCTCCGAGTCGACCGACTCGGCACAGCCCACGCCGACGAGGCCGGCCGGAACGACGATGACGGAGGTCAAGAGGAGGGCACGGAGGAGCTTCTTCATCGAGGTGGTCACAGGATACGGAAACCCCGTCCGTCCGCTACTTCATACGTAAAGGATTCCGTCGGCAACGCCCGGCTTGCATCATTCCATCTGGGCTGTCCGGCGCGAGACGGCGCCGATTTGGGCCCGAAGCCCGCGGATCGCCTAGGCTTCCTGGGTGTCACGAACTCCTTGGCGGGCAGTGCTGGGCGCCGCTGTCCTGGCCGCATCCGTCCGGGGCGCCGCCGCCCCTCCGACCTCGACCTGGGTCAAGGAGACCGTCTCACCCCAAGGGGGCGTCTCGATGCCGCTCTCCGACGCCCCCCTGGTGAAGGCCTGCGGCGGGGGCCTCGATCGCGCCCTCGTCACGGTCGCGCTGGAGCTGGCGAAGGTCCTCGCCGAGCGCGGCAAGCTGCCCGACGCGCAGGAGATCGAGTGGCTGCAGCGCAAGGCCGGGAGCCCGCACGTGTGGCCGCGCACCTGGGGCGCGGTCGTCGAGGGTCAGCTCGATCGCAAGGCGCTCGCCAAGGACGTGGTGGCGTGGCTCGGCGCGCACGCGCCCCGCGCGCGCTGCGGCGTGGGCAGCTACAAGGGGGGCGGCAAGGACTCCCTCGCGCTCGTGATGATCGACCCCGTCGCCGACCTCGCTGCGATCCCGACGCAGGTGAACACCAACACCTGGATCGACGTCGATGCACGCCTGCTCGCCGGGCAGACCGAGGGGCGTGTCGTGCTCCTGCCGCCGACCGGCGCGCCGAAGACCATCCTCTCGTCGGTGACCGGCAGCGCGCCGCACGTGCGCGCGAAGTTCCTGGTGGCGACCGCGGGGCGACACGTCGTGCAGATCCTCGCCGACGACGAGGCCGGCCCGCGGCCCGTGCTCGAGGCCGAGGTCTGGGCCGCGCTCGCGCCCCCCGAGCAGCCGCCCTCGAGCGAGGTGCCGGGCGAGGCCGTGGGCGACAAGGAGAAGGACCCGGCGACCGCCCTCTTCCTCCGCCTCGACGGCGCGCGCAAGGCCGAGAAGCTCCCGTCGCTCGTGCGCGACCCGACCCTCGACAAGCTCGCGCGCGCGCACGCCGAGGCCATGCGCAAGGCCAAGCTCCTCGGGCACGACGTGGGCGACGGCGACCCGGCGTCGCGCGCCGCCGCGAGCGGCAAGAAGTGGAAGGTGGTCGGAGAGAACGTCGCCAAGGCGAGGACCGAGAAGGCCGCGCACCGCGCGCTCTACGCCTCGCCGTCGCACCGCGGCAACATGCTCGAGACGCGCTTCACCAAGGTCGGCATCGGCGTGGTCGTCGACGACAAGACCGAGGAGATGTGGGTCACGGAGCTGTACGGCGGCTGACGATGGACCTCCGGGCGAGCCCCCTCGACGCCGCGCGCATCGTCGCGGACGCCACGATCTTCCGCCTCAAGAAGCGCGAGATGGGGAACCTCGTCACGAGCACCACGCTCGCGTTCGCGCTCGGGCTGCCGCTGCTCGACGTCGGGCACCGCCTGGTGTTCGGCGCGGTGCTCAACGCCTTCGTGTACCTGGTCAACGACCTCTTCGACGTCGAGATCGACGTGCGCGCCGAGGGCCGCGACGTGGCCCGTACACGGTTCCTCGCCGAACACGTCGCTGCGGGCTGGCTCGGCGCGGTCGGGCTGCTGGCGATCGCTGCCGCGGTCGCCGCGCTGCACGGCAAGGGCCTGCTCGTGGTGCTCGCGGCCAACACGGTCGTGATCGTCCTCTACTCGCGCTGGCTGAAGCGCCACCCCGGCGTCGACATCCTCGCCATGGCCACGTGGGGCACGACGATGGCGCTCGTCGGCTGTCCGCTCGACCACCGCGTGGGCCTGCGCCTGGTTGGCCTGCTCGCGCTCCTCTGCATGGTCACCGAGGGCGTGCAGGTGATCCGCGACGCCGAAACCGACGCCCGCGCGGGCCTGCGCACGACCGCGGTGGTGTTCGGGGTGGGCCTCACCGCCGCGACCACGCGGGTGCTGATCGTGGCTTCGGCCGCGTACACCACGCTCTACCTCCACGCGTTCCTCGGGCCCGTGCTCCTCGTCGGCCTCTTGTGGCCGCTCACGCCGGCGACGGCCTCGCGCACCTGGGACTTGCTGCGCGGGCTGTTCGGCGCCACCTGGCTCGGCCTCCTCGCCTACCTGCGCGTGGTCGGCCACCTGCGCCCGCTCCTGCCATGAACCCGCGCCGCTTCGCCGCCTTCTTCGCGCTGCTCTTCGCGGCCCACGTGGGCGTGATGCTCTACATGTCGCCGGCGTCGGTGGTGCTCGGGCGCGAGCCGATGATCTCGCTCGACTTCTCGACCCACTACGAGCAGTGCAAGCGGGCCGTCGAGGCCTGGCAGGCGTCGGGGCGCACCTGGCTCTGGGACCCGCACCTGCTCGCGGGGCAGCCGTCGGGGGCCATCTTCGACGCCGACAACAAGCTCTGGGAGGTGTTCTGCATCGCGCTCGTGAAGGTCGGCGTGCGCTTCGACCGCGCGTTCAACCTGTTCGCGTGGCTGGTCTCGATCGGGGTGTTCCCGGTGGTCGTGGCCTCGGCGCGGCTCCTCGGGGCACGGCCCCGCGCGGCGCTGATCGCGGGCTCGCTCGCCGCGCTCGTGTGGTGGTTCGACGGCTTCACGCACTGGCTGTGGTTCGTCGGCATGGTGTGCTGGGCGGCGGCCGCGTACTGCTTCCTGCTGCCGCTCGGGTTGCTCGTGGCCTACGTCCGCGAACGCAAGCGCTGGCAGCTCGCGTTGCTCGGGCCGGTGCTCGCGCTCGTGCACACGCTGCACCCCTACACGTTCCTCGCGCTCGCGGGGCCCATGCTGGTGCTCTACGTGCGCGAGCGGAAGGCGCTCTCGCGCAACGAGCACGCGGGCATCCTCGCCGCCGCGGCGCTCACGGTCCTCGCCAACGTGTGGTGGCTGAAGACGGCGCTGCGCTTCTGGCACTACATCCTCGACAGCGGCTACTACCTCGACGCCACGCCCGATTTCGTCCTCTGGGACTGGCTCGCGATCACCAAGGAGCCGTGGGTCACCGGCGTGCTCGGCAACCGCAGCGGGTTCCGCTTCGTGGCGCTCGTGGGGTGCGCGGCCGCGCTCTACCGCATGCGCAAGGAGAAGGACGCGCGGCTGCCGTGGGTGTGGCCCGCGCTCCTGTTCCCGCTGTTCGTGGCCTACGTCGGCTCGCTCGTGCCGCTGCTGCGGCAGGTGCAGCCCTACCGCTTCGTGCTGCCGGCGATCATGCTCGCGACGGTGTTCGCGGGGGAGCTGTTCGACGACCTCGCGGCGCCGATCGCGACGGCGTTGCGCGAGCGGGGCGCGGTGGCCGCGATGCTCGGCGTGCTCGTGCTGGTCGGCGCGCCGCGGCTGCTGCGCGACCTCCTCTACTTCGTCCCGGACCTCGTGCCGCGCCACAAGAAGCCCCTGCCCCTCGCGCCGCCCAACATCGGCGGACCGCTCGAGTTCGGCACGCAGGGCTGGCCCGAGCCGTTCGTCTACCGCCACGCGCCCGACGCGCTGTTCCCCGCCATCGAGGACTTCGTGAAGAAGCGCGACGACGGCCGCGGCCGCTGGCTCGTCGAGTGGTGGATGACCGGCGAGCAGCTCGCGGGGCGCACCCACGCGCAGGTGCTCGGTGGGTTCCGCGAGATCAACCTCGCCCACTCCGACGCCAACTTCTTCCGCGTACAGCCCGAGGACCGGCCGGTCGACGTGGAGGCCTTCCGCAAGTACCTCGAGACCTTCAACGTGCAGTGGGTGGTGCTCGTGAAGCACTGGCCCGCGCTCGAGGCCCGCCGCGATCTGCTCGAGCCGGTGCCCGGGCCGCTGGGGGGCCTGTTCTTCCGGACGCGCCTGCTCCACAACTGGTTCCTGCCCGCGGGACCCGGGCTCGTGCAGGCGAGCAACGATCGGATCGTGGTCAAGGGCTCGCCCGGCGGGAGCCTGGTCCTCAAGTACCACTTCCTCGAGACGCTCCGGTGCAAGCCCGGTTGCACGGTGCGCAAGGTGGAGGTCGCGGGCACCCGCGTCGGGTTCATCGGGGTCGACGGCGCGTCGCCCGACTTCGAGGTCTACAACCCTTGACCGGCGTTGGCCCGGGACTTGAAGAGCCGGGGCCGTGCTCGCCACGCTGACCCTCCTCGCGGCCACCGCGCTGCCCATGTCACCCACCGAGTTCGCCCGCATCGGCGGGAGCGTCTCGACGGTGAACGGGAGCCGCTTGATCGGCCAGGGGACGCGCCAGGGCTACCGCGGCACCGCGGTCGCTCTCGACCTCGAGGCGATGCGTTTCCCCTCGGAATACGCCGGGTTCGAGATCGGGCTCCTGTGGGGCGGCACCGCGGTGCCCTGGGGGAACAAGGCCACGACGTATCGGCTGGAGGGCGCGCTCGACGCGGTCCTGTTCGCGAGCCCGCGGGGGAGCGTGATCGTCGGGCTCGGCCCGGGCCTCGAGACGGGGGACCGGCTCTGGTGGAGCCCGAACGGCATCCGCGGCAACGTCGGCGGCCTCCTGCGCACGCGGCTGTTTCCGGCGCGGGACGTCGCGATCCACGCCAACGCGCGCCTCGATCTGTTCGCCACCGGCGACCTCGCCTCGCGCACGCTGCGCAGCGAGCTCCTCTTCGGCTGGGCGCTCGGGATGGTGGGGGTGCACTGGACCCGCACCTGGATCACGGGCGGCGCCCCGAACCGCACGTACCTCGACGACCAGCTCGGGGTCTCGATCTCGCTCGGCATCCACGGGTGAGACCACGACACCGGGATCACGTCCGGCGTGAACCGGCGACGTTGCTAGACTCGCCCGGTGTCACGCGGCGTCTTCGTCGGGGTGCTCGCGCTCTCGGGGTTCGCCGCGTGCGCGCCCCCTCGCCTCGCGCAGCACACGACGCGGGCGCGGTCCGACCTCGGGGAGGGCGCGCGCATCGCGGTCATCGAGCCCGCGTTCGTCCTCGCCGCGCCAGCGGGCACCCCGGAGCAAGAGTTCATCGAGGCCGAGGCCGAGCTGCGTCGCCTGTACGCCGGCCTCGCGGGTGCGGGGCTCGGCGTCCCTCCGGGCGGGGCCGCGACCGCGCTCTACCTGCTGCCCGATGCAGGCAGCTACCAGACGTTCTGCGTCGCCAGGTGGGACAGGCCGTGCGTGTCGGACCGCGGCTTCTTCGTCCCCTCGGATGGGCTCGCGGTGGTGGATCTCGTGAACGGCGGGACGCTGACGGTATTGCACGAGGCCGTCCACCCGCTCGTGCTGGCGCGGTTCCCCGGCATCCCCACGTGGTTCTACGAGGGGCTCGCGGCGCTGTACGAGACGCCGCGCTACGCCAAGAACGGCGTCCTCCACGGCGATCGCAAGGCCCGCATCGGGTACATCCCCCATGAGCAGCGGAAGCTCGCGCCCCGCGCACGGCTGGACACGCTGTTCGCGATGGACGAGACCGCGTTCCGCAAGCGCGAGTCGGAGAACTACGCCGTCGCGCGCTTCGTCTGTCTCTGGCTCGAAGAGAAGGGCCATCTATGGCCGTTCTTCCATCGCTTCCGCGAGATCGCCTGGCGCGACTCGGGCGCCCAGGCGTTCCGGGACGTGGTCGGTCTCACGCTCGCCGAGGCGCAGCCCGTGTGGGAGTCGTGGGTGATCGCCCGGATCTATGAGTGATTTCACAGCGATGGATCGGGCATTGATGGGCACCGTGCATTGCAGAGACGGCGCTGGCATTCATGGATGAGCCATGGCCAGTCAGGGCCGAATCGCTGGAAATTGCGCCCAGGGCGCTGCAACGGGCGTCGAACCTTGCGCTCGAACAATGGAAGTAACGGTGGCCGTGCGAACCGCGTGCATGGGACCATCGCGCGATGCGATTCCTCTCGGTCTGCGCGGTCGCGCTGCTCACGCTGCTCCCGTCGGCGCCGTCGACCGCCTCGGAGGCCGTCGCCCTCGACGCGCTCTCGATCATCGACCACGTCGCGAGTGCGCGGGCGCTCGCGTCGCGCGCGCTGGTGCTCGAGCCACGCGAGGGAGGCTTCGCGGCACGGCCGGCAGCCCAGTGGCAACCGCTGCTGCCGACGCCTCCCGTGCGCTTGCCCGCGCGCGTGGGCGAGCCGCTGCGCCTCACCGACCCGCTGCGAACGGGCTCGTTCGTCGAGGTTCGAGCGCTGGCCGTCGGCGACGTCCCGGCCGTGCGCGAGCGCGATGCGCTGGTGCACGCCGCGGTCGCCAAGGACGTCGACGTCGTGCGGTTCGCGACCGCGCGTGGCTACGAGGAGCTGCGCGTCCTACGCTCGTCCGCCGCGCCCCGCACCGCCTCGTACGAACTGCGGCTCGGTGGTGCGTTCGCCGAGGCGCGGCTCGTCGGCGGCAAGGTGCAGATCGTCGACGAGGGCGGGCAGGTCGTGGTGGAGAGCCCCGCGGCCCACGCCTGGGACCTCGACGGGGCAGAGGTCGCGGTCGAGCTCGCCCTGAGCGGCGCCGGACCGAAGACCTGGACCTTGGCGGTGTCGATGGTGCCGGGCAGCGCCCGCTACCCGGTGATCGTCGATCCGGCGTGGGAGTACGTCGGACCGATTCCTGCCGCGAGCGTCTTCACGGCGCAGGGGCGCAGCACCAACCTGTTGCCCGATGGACGAGTGCTGATCGCCGGGGGTCTGGGCTACGACCTCACGGCCGCAGAGTTCATCCACCCCGACTCCCTTCTCTTCGACCCGAAGAGTGGTGCGGTCACGAAGGGGCCGGACATGCCGGGTCCTCGCTGGGATCACGTGGCCGCCACGGCTGGTACAGCGGGCGTGGTCTTCGCCGGAGGCTCCGCGGCGAGCATCCTCGCGACAGATGCACCGCTCTCGAGTGTCTTGCTCTACAAACCCTCCACCAACTCCTTCGTGACGATGTCGGGCAAACTGCAGCGCGCGCGCCAAGGGGGCACGGCAGTGACGATGGCCGACGGTCGCGTCCTCGTGGTCGGCGGGACGGACGGCTCTTCGCAGCGCACCGTCGACATCGTCGATCCCGCGACCGGGAAGGCGACCAAGGCGCCCTTGATGAACGAGAGCCGCATCCGGGCCACGGGGCTGCTGCTGCCCGATGGACGCATCCTGGTGGCCGGCGGACTGACCGACGTCATCGAGCTGTTCGACCCGGCGACGAACACCTGGAC
>Ga0154020_10004757_pt1 | contig 16115 bp, 17 predicted proteins | sample Klosneuvirus_201_FD_109709 | JGI IMG/M metagenome (GOLD analysis project Ga0154020, IMG submission 109709) | Active sludge microbial communities from wastewater, Klosterneuburg, Austria - Klosneuvirus_20160825_MG | ecosystem: Engineered > WWTP > Aerobic digester > Activated sludge | place...
TCACCGACGGAGTACTCCCTCCCTGCCTGCCTCCTTCCTCCTCCTCCTTTTCCGCCTGACTCCTGCTCCTCCTCCTCCTTGTCTTCTTCTCCTCACTGTACCTTCTCTAGTCCCTGAAGTTTGACGGTGCGGCCGATATGAGTCTCATCCGGTTCAACGATTACTTCTTCGTCACCAACACTCCTGGATGCAACTTCAGCGTCGTTCAGACCAACTCGGGCAACGTCTCTGGTTCTACTCCCTCTCTTTCCGCACCTTCTCCTCTCTCGTTTCTCTCTCTCTCTCCCCCCCGCTCGCGCGTTCTTCATTTCTTTTGCTTAAGACGTGGTGACGTACCCCGGTTCGACTAAGGTTGCTGGAATCACTCCCGGTGCCTCCCCAGTCTTTGCTGAGTGTCAGGTACTCTCCTTCTCTCCTTTCCTGAAATTTTCTCTCTTCCTTTCCCCGCACAGACCTTGCCTTGTTGCTTTCCCCTTCTTCCTTCTTCTCATATAATATGTCTCTAGGGTAAGCCTGAGACGAAACGGTTTTTTGGAATGATTTACCGCAAGGAACCCGAGAGTACCTCCTTCCTCTTTCACTTCCTCTCTTCTCTCTTCCACCTACTCTTGTTTCTTCCCTTTCCATTTCTTCCTCTTTATCTATTTCTTCTAGCAATCAACGGTCTTTCTGGTGACATGCCTGGAGTGTCGCGCATTCCTCTATGGGCACTGATTGTCATCATCCTCTTGGCAGTCCTTATCCTCCTTGCCATTGCCGCCGTCATCATTTACTTCATCCGCCGCCGCCGCAACGCTCCGGTTCGCTTCTTCCCTCTATTTCTCATAACCTTTCTCCTCCTTCTCTTCTCCATTCTTGTCTTCCCCTCTCCTGTCCTCATCTCCCTTGCTGCGACTTTGTTCCCCCTCCTTTATTTCTTATTCTGCTGGTTTCTGTCAAGAATGGCTCTTCTTCTTCTAGGCCAACTTCACCTCGATGGATTATGCGGGTCTCAACGAGCCCCTCCGCGGCAAGAAGCAGACCTTCCGCGAGAGTGAGATTCTCTAATACTCAAAAGCGCCACTTATCACTCTTGATCCACCATCACCAAATGCTAAGTTATGTTTTTCGTATTTGATATGACTGATAAAATAGGAGTCAATTTGTTACGTGCCGCTCCGGCCACGCATGGCCGACCGTGTCATGAGGCAGCTCTTGACAACAGTCACAACACTATCCCCTCAAAACACAACACATCATGATTCTAATCAATTTGTTAATGATGCACTCCTATTAAGACGGGGCCGCGCGAGACGTCGATGGAATCAACAAGATCTCAAGAGCAGGTACATTCCCCGGGCGCTGGCGTTTCACCACCGTTTCAGACTGAGAGCTTCATGATTCAGGTTGGTTCTGTTCACACACTAGATTCCAATATGGATGAGTTGACAACATATACGGGTGAGTCGTGTGGTTTTGTGAGCAACTTGGTGGTGGACATGCAAGAGCTCGTGGCTCGCGACTTTCTGGACCCGCCCACCCGCTGCTCCCTCGCCCTCACCTGCACCTATGCCTACGAGCGTCTTCGTGACACAAACTACTTTGGTGAACGATTTATTATTGGGTCAGCCATGTATGGCTATTGGGACCTTGTCGAACTCCTTGCATTTGACTGGCGAGGCATCATTTATGAAGCTCTCGTCGTCGAAATAGCCAAGGCTGCGTTCATCAAAGCAGCGCCTTGCTTCTCCGTCGCTTACAAACTCTACGACTTTGCGTCGACATTTCAACCAAGGATTGGACGTGTGACACGAAGTCGGTATCGAGAGTTGTATCTCTGTGAGCGGATGTTTCCTCGCTTGGCAGCGATGGCGAACCCATTAGAGGCGCAGGCTCTCCTGGAGTCGAGTCGTTGGCAAACTATGAGTCAACAATCGTTAGTGCAATGCCTGGAGGGTCTCATTATCGAGAACGCAGTGGTATTTTTGGAGAGGGCACTTCTTTCTCAAAACGAATCGATCTCACGGATCGCAGAGCTGCGCTCATTCGCTCGAGGGGAAGATCCGAAAGTTCGACATCTTGAGCGGCCTGAACCACTGACCGAAAGATCGCTGCTGTTCTCTGCGAAAAATTTTTCACGAGAAAGTAAGATATTCAAGATATTTTATCGAGATCTCTATGGACTCCAAAGCGACGAGGAGATCGATAAGCAGGTGGTAAAGGAAATTGGTGAGGGAGGTCCTTTCAGAATCAAGAATGACTCCCTGGCACTTTGGTACACTGCGCATTGGTTCGAATATGACACAATTCCGAGACCTTCGGGCTGGATACACTCCGAGAGTCAGCACCGCATTTACAGGAACGAATTCATCTTCAATTCGTTCTGTAATCACCCCGATTTCTGGGCCAAGAATCGCTACAACAGACAGTTCCTCAACATCGGGCTGACACTGGCCCTCAGTGGGTCCTGTCCCGAGCTGCTCTACCGATACTGCTCCGAGATCCTCATGGATGAGGCGATCCAATTCGATCACCTACGATTCACGATTGATTCATTATTTCCAACTCCTCCTCGATACTTTCCCAAATCCAACCCAATAGCTATCACTCCCAGGACCAAGGCATTCTTTACTTTGTTGGATAATATCCCGCCGCATTGGGAGAAAGACCAACAATATCAAAAGTCCCTCCGAACTCATATTATGCCAAATTGTTTGAAGTCCGGTTCGATCGAAGGGATAGATCGCCTCGAGCGGCTTGGAGTGGAGATTTGCGAAAAGGAGTTGAGATTCTTCTTTAACTTTGCCCTTTATAGCGACTGGCACGATTTTCACCGATCGATTCCTATCCTTGAGAAGTGGAGGCGCTCCAGGAGCCCAGTGATTATGTCTTTCTCCATCGAAAAGTCGTGCCAGAAGGATCTCCACGGAAGGGGTAGGCTGGGCTTCATTTATGGCAGCAGAGACCCGCTGGCCGTGCTGACTTTCCTGCAGCGCCATCAGCCTGAGTATTTGCTCTCTGCGACTCTCACTGATTTCCAACGGTGCTTTGTGATTTCTGAAAAGGCTCTGGATCCCCATTCGAACCACAGGGTGAAGAAAAGCGCTCGTGTCGATACCCTCGCTCAACTCCTCAGGTTTATCGAGATGCACGGACTCCTCAGGCTTGGCTGGAATGACACCTGTCCTTAGAAGTCTCCAAAATCCTTTCCAGTATGAATCACATCAATTAGAATACATTTCCGTAATTTGACTGAATAGTTGCTTGGCAGCAGCAGCAAGTTTATAATCGATCATGTCTGTGGGGGAGGGGGAAGGAGTGCCTCACTTGCATCATTTGAATTCATTCAATACGACCAAGACAAAAAGGAGATATCCTTTTTCTTACACCATCGGCGGTTATATATTATACTTATCGACCGTTTGGTGAAGATTATGATCGAGTGGTCATTTCTTCCACGCGTCCGGATCATCTCGCATGGAAATCAAATTAGTTTGGAGCTGTTCGTTGCCTCCAGTCATCGGCGGGTTGTACGTCTCAGTTTTAACATACTTTCTGAATGTCGGTTCCTGTACCGCGTCAATGGCATTCTCGATGGCCTGGTTAGCGCCAAGCTGCTCGTTGATGTGATACTGTTCCAGCGTCGAAAGCTCCAGGTTGGTGAGCGTCGGAGCACTTTCGACTACTGGCCAATCAAACGCATAGCCATTATGATACCATGGTTATTTGTGTCTTCTTGAACGTGTTGCTCTTTCCGAGCGTCGACGTCCAACCTGTTGTGCTGGCCGACATAGAGCACTGTTCCGGTTGATTTTTCGATTATTTCGTAGATAATGCCTTCGTGGCGATCGGTCTCTAGGTACTTGTGGGCCATGAATGATCCTATAGAACCTAGAGTGAAACGTAAAAAGAGCGAGCAAATCGAGACCAGGGAGGAACATAACGCTTGTGCCTCTCCCACTGCGCACACCACGGATTTCATCCCCCCTCAACAAACAAGCTGAGAGGTCACCTGTCCTCACCTCGTCTCTTTCTATTTCTATCATTCTGAGAAATGTGTTGCGAATTCAGGAGCGGTGATCGAGGACAAAGAGCTCGGATTGAGGACAAAAATCGAACGTCTCCATTTCTCGTCCCTCTAAACCTTAAAATTTTAGATCTAAGTAACCTGGAGGTGTTGGTGTCCAGGTGGAGGAGTACAAGGCGAAAATTGAAGAGGTGCAGCGGGGAACAAAAAGGAGTCCATTTGCGTCACTTCTCCGCCTTCACTTACTTTGCCCCGTCTTCCCGAACGTGTGTACCGAAGGCTCGCGGGTGAGCAAAGGAGATCAGAGGGAAGAAGAGCCTGAGGGGACCTTTCTCCGGGGTTGCGGTGGTGAGGACAACGGTCGTCCTCCCTCAGACACGATTCAAAAAGAAACTGGATGATAGGTTTATATTGTGCCACGATGCCCGGATATGACGATGCCTCGGAAGCGAATGCGATCGGTGGAAAGGGAGCCGTTTCCCAGTTTCTCCGGCTTTCAAATTTTCCCCCCCAAAGTTACGGTCTATGAAAAGTGGATTTCAATACCGATGTAAATTCGATTCCCTCTATCGAAAGTCACTGTTTCGTCGAGCATGTTTAATGTCTTACAAATCAATTGTTGAATGGAATGAACACGGGAGATCATCTCAATATATCGTTATATAAACGACCCTAGCATCTAATAATAATAGATGCGAATAAGAAAAGAACTCCGAAGGTGAGCGGTGCGATCATTGTGGCATCAGCGGGGTTTCGTCCGGAACCAAGGCATCGAGTCTTGTCGCTCGTGACCAACAACTACGTAAAATGTTATATTCAACATTTATGTTATGCTCTCACCTAAGTAAGAATAATTGAGAGAGGAGGTACGGTGAGCTCAAGCACGGAATACTTCGCCTCGCTACAGTAGCCACGGTTCTGAGAGTCTATTACCCTCACGATCGCTACAGACAATCAATGAGCATTCATTGCGAGGCGGATTATGTAACTACCCATGAAAGTCATACGGAGCGTAGTATTCGAAGGGAGCGAAGCAAAATTGAAGAGGACAATATCCTTTGACTCATCGATGACAGTCGACGATATGTCTACGATGATCTCCCTACAAACACTGTATTAGAATTTTTCTAATTACCTTCTCAAGCCCAAGGAACGTTCTGATCAAGTAGGTGATGAGAAAAAGAAGCCATTACCCTTCAAGCGATGAGGAACTTCCGACAGCGATTGGAGCGACGCCAGAGTAAGGGTTGACGGTAAGGGAAATGGCTATCACCGACTTAGGGTCGAGGACAAAGGCGCCGGACACCACGAGAGGCGAGGCAGAGGGCAGCCACGATGGCGCCGGAGAGACATTGAGAACACCTTGAATACAATTCCGTTGTTTAGGCATCGCGATATGGCGAAGGCGATCACGGAGGGTCATACCTGCTTGAAGTCGAAGGTCGCCTGACACTGTGACTGAGGCATTGTCAAGGTGAAGATCGAGAGCAGCTTCAGTGACCGTGAGGTTCCCGTTGATATCCAGAGAAGTATTAGTGAGCGACAGCGACGTGTCTGGAAATTGAAATGAGCGATCGTGTAATTGAACACGCCAAGTCAAACAAAAATAAGAGGACCCGAGGAGATGGTGTAGTTGGAGTTAGTGCACTGAGCGATGATGCCGTTGATCGGAGGGCACGATGTAGGTGAGGGAGAAGGGGATGGAGAAGGAGAAGGCGAGGGAGACGGAGAAGGAGAAGGCGCGGGAGACGGAGAAGGAGAAGGCGAGGGAGACGGAGACGGAGAAGGTGAGGGAGAAGGAGAAGGCGAGGGAGACGGCGAAGGCGAGGGAGATGGAGAAGGTGAGGGAGACGGAGAAGGAGAAGGAGAAGGTGAGGGAGACGGAGAAGGAGAAGGTGAGGGAGACGGAGGAGGCGGTGTAGGGCAGACAGCTATCATGACAAGATTAGCACAACTCAGGTGATGAGGATTGTTGGAAAGAGACGGTACCGACGCTGGTACAATTTTTAGTGTCACAAGCAGCGCTACTGTTTATCCGATAGCAATCGACTTCCACAGGAAGGCCACTGGATATGACAAGTAAGCAACATTACCTTCTAATAGCCGAAGGGCGATTGAAAGGCGGGGGATAAAAGCCACTGGGAGGCAAGAACCACGTACCAATAGCCTGCAGCTGGCAAAACCGAGGAAGGAAGGCAAGCGCTGTCAGTCAAGAATGCGTTCTCGTCGATACGCCTATTAGAAAAATCAAATGAGACTCATTGAAAAAGACAATAAGCGAAACCAAGTGTCAATAAAACGATTGAATATTCGATAGAGATGGATCGAGTAGAGCGCAAGTCAACGCTCGATCTCAGAGGAATCACTCAGTTTTTTCGCATCCAATGAATTGGAGTGGTCAGTTCAAACGAAAAACTATTGAACACCTGAACCGGGTAACATGCGAATGAGGGGGAAACTTGAAGGAGAACGATGCGATCAAGAAAGGGTACAATTCTTGCAGCAGAGTGAGGTTACTCAGCTGAGGAGGGATGGTGCCATTGAACAGATTCGAGTTGAGAGCCCTGAGAAAGCGACAAAGAGTGAGTGAGAACGCACAGCGACTGAAAGAGAGGTCACTTGAGAATGGACTATTATATAACTATGGTCAATGAGAAGGATGCGAGATGAGTGTACATCTGCGTAAGCTTAGTGAGATTGCCGAGCTCAAGTGGGATGGAGCCATCAAGCTGATTATAAGAGAGGTCCCTGAAAGAGAGCAATTTTAGAATGAAAACACAGATCGATATTACAAGTGAAATCAATGGAAGATGATTAATAGATATGTTGTGACTCCAATGAGAACCTGGGCGTACAGCTGACTCAGCTTAGTAAGGTTGCCAAGTTGAGGTGGCACTGTGCCAGTGAGCTGATTATAAGAGAGGCTCCTAAGAGAGCACTAATGAAGTAATGGGAACACGCAAGCAATGGAGAGACCAATTGAACATGGATTGTTACACATCTAATAACTATTGTCAAGGAGCACGATGCAAGACTTGTCGTACAACTCAAACAGCTGAGAGAGGTTACCGAGCTGAGGTGGAATGGTGCCATTGAGCTTATTGGACTTGACGCTCCTATATTGAGAGTCGAAGAGACTGAGATCAATTTAAGGCGGATTATAAAAAATATAAATAGAATTAATGAGAACGATGCGATGCTGAGCGCACAAATAGGTGAGCTGATTGAGGTTGGCGAAGGTAGGCGGGATGGTTCCAGTCAGCTGATTCGAGAAGATGTACCTGAGAGCGGCAGTGAACGAAGAATGAAAAAGGGCAATGATAGAGAGTGAAACCAATTGAAGCATCATCATGGGACATAAAAACAGTCAAGGAGAACTGTGATTCGGAGCATACATGAATTGGAGCTTCGTGAGGTTGCCGAGCTGAGGTGGGATGGTGCCATTGAGCTGATTCGAGAAGAGGTACCTGAGAAGCGACAGTGAATGATGAGACCACAGGGAGAGTGAAAGCATCAGTAGATTCTCATCGGAGAGAGTGAGACAAGGTCATTGTTAGCCAAGTCATAAGAAATATCGTTGAAGAGAACGATGCTATGCTGAGCATACATGAATTGCAGCTTACTGAGGTTTCCGAGCTCAGGTGGAATGGTGCCAGTGAGTTGATTCGCGAAAAGGATCCTGAGACAGCGACAATGAAGTACGGCAATTGAAAATGCAAAATCGCCAGAGATCATAGATAGTGTAAATGAGAACGAGGAGATTATGAGCGTACAGCGTACTCAGCTGGGTGAGGTTTCCGAGCTCAAAAGGGATCGTGCCAGTGAGCGGATTAGAGGCGAGGTTCCTGAGGCAGAGCAATAATAACAAGCGATAACGCACAACTATCGAGAGTGAAATCAATTGAAGATATATATATATCTTCAGAGATAATTACTATAGCCAAGGTGATTTGAGCGCACAATGAGTTGAGCATAGTGAGGGTGGCGAGCTGAGGTGGAATGGTGCCAGTAAGCCGATTCGATGCGAGGCCCCTGAGAGAACAACAGTGAAAAGAATGAAAACACACAACGATTGAAACCGAGATCAGTCGAAAGTGGATAATGAGAGAAGTCGATATTGAAAAGGAGAAGGACGCGATTTTGAGCGCACAATAACGTGAGCTGAGGGAGGTTGCCGAGGAGAGGAATGGTGCCATTGAGTTGATTATTTTGCAGTTCTCTGGACAGCGACATAATAAGCGAATGACAATACACAACGCATGAGAGTGAAGTCAATTGAACAGGAATCATGATTGTCAACGAGATCGTTGCAATTCTGAGCGTACAATTGTTGCAGTAGAGGGAGGTTGCCGAGCTCAGGTGGAATGGAGCCAGTGAGCATATTCGAGTCCAGCATCCTGAGGGAGAGAGACAATGATCATCTGAGAACATGCAACGATTGAATATCAGATCGAATTGAAGATTATATTATCAGCCATGTATAAAAAACTTGTCGGCGAGAAAGACGCGAATTTCCGCGCACAGCCTTGTCAGCTGAGAGAGGTTGCCGAGTTGAGGAGGGATGGTGCCATTGATCTGATTCGAAGCTAGGTACCTGAGAAGCGGAAATGAACGAAGAATCAAAACTGAAAGCCAAAGTGAAATCCAGAGAAAATAGGTGGAGAATCGATCGTGCTGGCCACGCCGACGCACTAATCCGACCAAATAATCAACGAGTGGAATATAGAAAGTCGCACAGCTGCTGCAGCTGAGTCATATTCCCAATCGAAGCCGGAATGGATCCTCCAGCAGCGCCTTGATTGGTTCGAATTCTGAAAACGGCAATTAGTGTTGATGAGTGCTGTGGAGGTTCCGCGCTGGAGAACCAATCAGTCGTACATGTTTAAGATGGAGGTATTGCTGATGTCGCAAGTGATCCCTGGCCAATTCGCGGTGTTAATGCATGCATTCGCCGAGTCACTGCAGTTCGCCCATAGGTCCGTCCCAGGGCGATCACAGAGGTCGAACAGCGCAGAAGCATCTACTGCCTTGAGCTGCGCCTCGGAGGGCGAAAACCATTGCGACATCATCACCATCATGGCGAGGACGACCACGACGACGAGATCACCCTTTATCGCGAACAGGCCCTGATATCAACGGAAAATTACAAATGATCAAGGGACGGACATAGATCTCCATCTCACCAGCACTACAATTGCGTGCTTCAGTCTCTCTGATTAGCTTACGTTACAAAAACAATCTCGGTCAATATTAATATACACAAACTTTTTCATATTAATTATTCAAAGGGGAGGCGTCCGGAAATGTTATAAGTCGTAATTACCAGTAACAACATGTCGAGGCCGGATTGTGCAGTTAGTTGTGGCTAAGTTGGTAAAAGTACCGTACGGTTCCCCAGGCGCAATCCACAATATATAAATTCGCAATCATACTTATCATAGTAATAACAATATAAACAAACCAGACTGCCGGAATACAAAGAGGGCAACCCGGAGGCGTGTCAGACAGAAAAAGCAACGAGTTAGGACCATGTCCCTGACCTCTCTTGGCCCACTGACGCCGCGGAACACCGAAGACAATCAAAAACAATTTTACAAGTTTTTAGGTATGATTTTATGGAGATTTTACTGACAGGAGAATGCAGTACACGAACAGAAGAGCGCCTCCATGTCGAAAAGGCGCAAGCGCGGACCTCCGTAGGCGTCACGGCAACCATTGCGACGACTTCTGTTGCAAGAGAATAATATATGCTTAAATATGGATTCTGAATAAGCCCGCGGCGTTGGCGTTGTAAACGATCCTCCAAACCCCGAAATGAAACACGGTTAAAATGAACGGTTTTGGCGTACACGAACGGCTGCAACTCCCAGCCCCCTTCACCTCCTCCTGCTCCTCCTCCTGACTCCTGACTCCTCTTCCTCCTCCTCCTGACTCCTCCTCCTCCTCCTCCTCCTCCTCCTCCTTCTCCTCCTCCTCCTGAGCCCTCCTCCTCCTGACTCCTGACTCCTCTTCCTCCTGACTCTATAGGAACAGAGCATCAACAAATGGACACGCAAGAATGGTTGTTGAGTTCACAAAAGCTATCGTGAACGAATGCAGAATGCGATGCATGCGTGAAAGAAAAGAACTCCAATGGTAAGCGGTGCGATCACGAGGGCATCAGCGGCGGAGAGACCGCCGGGGCATTTCCGCGTGTCGCTTGTGAGCAATATCTACAAAATTCTTGGTTAGCGGGCCAAAAACACATATGATACAATATGCTCTTAGGGAAAGGAACGGAGAAAGAAGGGGTACGGAGATCTCAAGCAAGGAATACTTGGCCTTCGCACACAAACCGCGGCCTTGAGAGTCCGCCACCGTCACTATCGCTACAAACAATCATGAGATATCTTCTACCGAATCCTTCCTTTTACACTCATGCGAGTCGTACGGAGCGAAGAATTGGATGAGAGTGAAGCAAACTCAAAGAGGACAATTTCCTTGGACTCATCGACGTCTGTCGATGAGATATCTATGATGACCTCGCTACAGAACACTGCATTAACCTTCGCAGGCCCAACCAGCATCTTGATAAAATCAATTGAGGGACGCAAGATGGAGCCATTACCCTTCAAGGGACGAAGAACCTCCGACGGCGATTGGAGCGACGCCAGAGTAAGCATTGGTGGGAAAGGCAATGGATATCACTGAATTCGGGTCGAGGAGGATGGAGCCGGTCACGTTAATTGGGGGAGAGGAGGGAGACCACCCCGGTGCCAGAGAAATATTGAGAACACCTTGAATAAAATTGTTGTGTTTAACGATCGCGATATGACGAAGGCCATCAGGGAGGTTAATACCTCCTTCAAGTTGAAGGTCGCCTGACACCGTGACGGACGCATTGTTAAGGTGAACTTCGAGAGGAGCTCCGATGATGCTGAGGCTACCGTTGATGATGAAAGAAGTATTCGTGAGCGACACCGATGTCCCTGGAAATGAGAAATGAGCGGTCGTGTAAACCTCGAACACTTCAAAATAAGAGAACCATTGGAGACGGTGTAGTTGGAGTCCGTGCACTGAGCGCCGATGGCTTTGATCGGTGCACACGATGAAGGAAGAGTAGGGCATACAGCTGTAATGACAAGATCAACACAGCGCTTGCGATGAGCATGTGGGAGGGAAACGATACCGACGTTACTGCAATTCGTTGTGCCACAAACTTCACTGCTCCTTAACCGATAGCATTTGACTTCCAAAGGAAGACCACTACACATAATACGTAAGCAAGTTCTAATGATAAACAGCTATGAAAGTCACTGGGAGGCAAAGACCAAGTACCAATAAATTGAATTTGTCAAGACAGAGGACGGAAGGCAGATGCCGCCGGTTAATGAGTTGTTGTCGAGACGCCTATAAATCGAACAATCGAATGGGACCAATGCAGAGACAAAAAATGCAATCAAGTGACGCTCGCAACCAAGTGGAAAGTCAAACGAGACAATATCAAATCGAAGGCGGACTACATAGACATCATAAGAATATCCAAGGTGAACGATGCCCTGAGCGTACAAATAGGTAAGAAGACTGAGGTTGGTGAGCTGAGCTGGGATGGTGCCATTGAGTTGATTCCCGTCGAGATACCTGAGAGAGAGAGAGAGAGAGAGAGAAAGAAGAGGAATGAGGGAACATACGATGATTGAAAGATAAATCGATTGAGGACGGATTGTTTGAGAAAATGTATATCGTCAAATAACAGCTCTATTATTAGAGTACAAACCGAGGAGCTGAGTGAGCTTGCCGAGTTGAGGCGGGATAGTCCCTGTAAGCTGATTCGAGTCGAGGGACCTGAGCAAGCAACGAAGTTATGAGAATTCAAGCTATTTGATAGTAAAATCAATGGAAGATGGGTAATGATGTGAGCATACAGCTTTTGCAGCAGAGTTAGATTGCCCAGCTGAGGTGGAATGGTGCTATTGAGGTGATTCCCTTGGAGGTTTCTAAGAGCGACAACGAACGATTGAAAACGTACAGCGATTGAGAGTGCAACCAATTGAAAATGCATCATCAGAAGTAATAGTGGGACAAAGATCCGATCTGGACGTACAATAAGACAAGTTTAGTGAGGTTGCCGAGCTGATATGGGATTGTGCCAGTGAGCTGATTAACGTAGATATGCCTGAGAGTGCGAAAATGAGCGAATGAGGACATAAAACGACCAAAGTGGAAAACCAATTGAATGCTAACTATCAAAGATACTCAATATTGAGTACAGCTCTCTCAGCCGAGTGAGGTTACCGAGCACAGGAGGGATGGTGCCTGTGAGCTGATTCGAGGAGAGAGACCTACCGGAGTGCGCGAATGAGATCACATCGATTGAGAGTGAAATCAGTTGATGATGGAGCTTCGAAAAGTCAATGAGAAGGATGAGACTCTGAGCGCACAAAAAATAGAGCTGAGTGAGTTTCTCGAGTTGAGGCATGATGGTGCCCGTGAGCAGATTCAGTCCAAGGTCCCTATGAGAGTGAGATTAATTGAAGATGGTCACAAGGAATTTTAAATACTGCCAAGGAAAATGACTAAATTCTGAGTGTACAAATATCCTAGTTCAGTGAGGTTGCCGAGCTGAGGTGGGATGGTCCCATTGATCTGATTAGCGGAGAGGTCCCTGATAGAGCGATTATGTAATTGTGAGAACACACAGCGATTGAGAGTAAAATCAATCGAAGGCGGATCACAAAAATGTTGACAATGACAACGATGTGATTCTGAGTGTACAAATTGTTGAGGTGAAGCAGGTTGCCCAGCTGAGGTGGGATGGTGCCTGTGAGTTGATTAGCGTTGAGGGTCCTGCGTGACAATGAACAAATGAGGGGTAGAGAGATTGAGAATGAAGATGAATCATGAAAGTGACAAAATACTCTCAGGGAGAGAAATGACATTCTCAAAGTACAAAAAGGAGAGCATAGTGAGACTGCCAAGCTCCGCCGGGATGGTGCCAGTGAGCTGATTCGACTGGAGGTCCCTGAGAGAGCGACAATGAGGACACTCGATTGAGAGTGAAATCGATTGAAAATGAGCCATCAGTGATATTAGATTGGAAAGGAGATTGAGGCGTACAAATTGTCGAGGTCAGTGAGGTTGCCAAGCTCAGGCGGGATGGTACCAGTGAGCTGATTCGAGTTGAGGTCCCTAAGGTAGCGACATTGAACGAATAAGAACACACAGCGACTGCAGGTGAGGGTAAGTCATCACAGAAAGGAAGCATTGTCAAGGAAAATGATGCGATGATGTGCGTACAAAGTGGAGAGCAGTGTGAGAGTGCTGAGTTGAGGCGGGATGGTACCAGTGAGCTGATTCGTGCCGAGTTCCCTGAGAGAGATCGATAATGATATGAACACAATTACGTCAACAGCGATATCAATAATTGGAGGTATATAATCGTGAGATCATACAAATTGTCAATAAACACGATGAGATTCGGAGCGTACAGAACTTGGAGCAGAGTGAGGTTGAGGATACACTGCGGAAAGGTGCCATTGAACTGATTCTCGTTGAGCGCCCTAAGAGAGCGACAGTGAGTGAATGAGAGCACACGCTAATTGAGAGTGAAACCGATTGAAGAGCTAATACATTGCCAAAAAATCGATGCGAGGCAATTTTGCGCGTACAAAGAGGAGAGGAGAGTGTTGCCGAGCTGAAGCGGGATGGTGCCAGTTAACTCATTTGAGGAAAGGTCCCTGAGAGAGCAACAATAATGGTATGAGAGGACGGAAAGGGATTGAAAGGGGAACGAACTAAATGCGACTATCGGAGATAAAATTAGATTCTGAGCGCACAAATCATCGAGCTGAGTGAGAAGACCGAGCTGAGGCGGGATGGTGCCAGTGAGCGTATTCAAGCTAAGGTACCTGAGAGAGAGCAACAATTGAAAGAATGAGAATGCACATCTATTGAGAGTGAAATCGATTGAAGGTGGACGATCAAGAAAATATATACTGTCAAGGAGAAGATTCGTACAAAGTAAAAAGCCGCGTGAGGTTGCCGAGCTGAGGTGGGATGGTGCCATTTAGCTGATTCGAGAAGAGATACCTGAAAGAGCGACCGTGAAATCAATTGCAGATCGATCATCAGATAGTCAAGTGGAATGACCCCCGACCGTGGTAGGGGTTGTCCTACTGTGGGACCGATGCTTTCAAAACGTACAGTTCGGAGAGCTGAGAGAGGCTGCCGAGCTCAGGTGGGATGGTGCCAGTGAAATTATTAAAGGAGATGTCCCTGAACGAGTACCAATGAGAACACACAGCGATTGAGAGTGAACTGAACTGAAGAGGGATCAACTCTAGCGTACAGATATTCCAACTGAGCGAGGTTGCCGAGTTGAGGCGGTATGGTGCCAGTGAGCTGATTCGAGGAGAGATCCCTGAGAAGGCGACAATGAAAAAATGCGATCGAATATCGATAGTGCAGAGCCAAATCCAGACAAGATCTTGTGAGTATGAGAAGCCACCTAACAAGAGAGATCGCGCAGGCCATGACGAACTTGGATTCAGAGGAAGGAACAGCGAATCAAGGATTTGGTTAGAAAGTCGCACAGCCTTTGCAGCAGAGCCATATTTGCAATCGACGACGGAAGTGATCCTCCCGCCGCGCCACGATCAGAGCGAGATCTGTGACATCAACCGGCGATCAGTTGGAGGACGTTATTAGTCGAAGCAATCAGTCGTACATGTTTAAGATGGAGGCGTTGTTGATGTCGCAAGTGATCCCTGTCCAGTCCGCCTTGTTAATGCATGCATTAGCCGAGTCACTGCAGTTAGCCCATAGATCCGTCCCAGGGCGATCACAGAGCTCGAACAGCGCTGCCTCTTCAACTGTATTGAGCCGCGCCTCGGAGGGCGACATCATCACCATCATGACGAGGACGACCACGGCCACGAGATGGACCTTCAACATCAGAACATGAAAACCATTCAAGCCAGCTCACCAGCCCCACACCGTGATAATAACTTGGTGTCAGCCCTTCAGTTCACGGAGCGAACTACGGGAGCGGTTACCACCAAAAAAGCCCGTGGCCGAGGGATTATTCCATTTGCTAACTATTTCTTATGAATACGAATCGCAGGCTATCAAATAGTTCGAAACAAGAGGTGAGACTGTCTATGCAAGGCAGGAAGACAACCACAATCCACAATCCGGTGCGACCTGTTTCGGTGGACGGCCCGTTTCGGAATTCAACTTCAACGTCGGTCGACGGAGCTCGTTGCATGAAACCTTGGCACCACCACGTTGTACGGTTTCGCAAACGCTCCCCAAAAATTTACGTTATAAATATTGAATGTAAAAAAATCGCGATCAAGCCGATCTTGTAAGTTCAACGCCCAAGATAAGCGGGTTACCGAGGGTAGCTGAGGAACGAGGACGGTCAACTGAGGTGGCCAGCGGCGGCTTCCCCATTGAGGCCACAGAAAACCACAAACACTCAAAAAGTGGAAAATAATGAAGAAACTATAATTATGGAGGATTCAAATCTTATGTGAGGCGTTTTGAGGAAAGAGTACACGCAGAGGAGGGCGCCTCGACGACCCCCCAGCGAGGAGCACGCGACGGACCATTGTGACGACTGCCGAGGGCTGGACTCACCGCAACAGAATAACAATTCGGTGTATTCATTACAGACGCGATTTTCCGCGTTATTCACACGCTGCTGCCGCCTTCAGAGGACCATGAAGATATCTACCGGTCTCGGACTCTCGGATGCCGAAACTGAAGATCGCAGCGGGGTCAGTCGGAGTCCGTCCTTTCCTCACAGATCTGTTTCCTCACCACCGGCTACTCCTCCTCTTCTCCTTTCTATGTATTCTCCACCTTCTCTTTCGACTTGAAGCAAAGAGTCGATGGAATTACCAAGATGCAGGTACATATTCAGTCCCGGGACCCGTCACTGCCACAAGCCGAGGAGTTGCCTGTTTCGACCCTCTGACAGTGGTACTGTCGTTTCTGAGGATTCGCCCTTCGTACGACACGACCTTGGCAATTGGTGAAGAAATACATTTCTAGTCACAAAGATGATCGAACGGTGGGCGACACGAGCCAACAACACAATGAGAAGCAGACAATGTTTATTGTTCCA
>Ga0154020_10004758_pt1 | contig 16115 bp, 13 predicted proteins | sample Klosneuvirus_201_FD_109709 | JGI IMG/M metagenome (GOLD analysis project Ga0154020, IMG submission 109709) | Active sludge microbial communities from wastewater, Klosterneuburg, Austria - Klosneuvirus_20160825_MG | ecosystem: Engineered > WWTP > Aerobic digester > Activated sludge | place...
CTCGTTACGAGGCTCACACCAGGTCGGGCGGCGGGTAGGGGCCGACGCCCGGGTAGTAGCCCTCGTCGGTCGGGTAGTGCTGGCCCGGGATGCACGGCGCGCCCTCGTAGCTGGGCTCACCCTTCTTGCAGACGCGCGGCGCGGCGGCCTGGTTGGTGTCCCAGGAGCAGCGGCACGGTCCGCTGCCCACCGTGGGATCGGCGCCGTCGGTGGTCGGCGCCGTGGTCGCGCTCGACGAGGCCGTGGGCGCCGGGGCCCCCGAGTTGGCGAGCGGCGTGGCGGAACCCCCACAGGCAGCGGCGAGCGGCGAGACCAGCGCGAGGGCGCGCGCGATGTCGAGGAAGCGAGGGCGCGAGACCGGGAGCATCCGAGGAATGTAGCACCGCGCGATCTTCAGGGCTCCGCAAGATCTCGGCGGTATCCTCCCCGAGGCATGGCCGACCACATCCTCCTCGTCGAGGACGACGAAGCGCTGGGCGCGCAGATCGTCGGTCACCTGCAGCGCGCGGGCTACACGACGACGTGGAACAAGGACGGTCGCGGGCTCGACGACTTCGACGAGCGGGCCGTGCAGCTGGTCGTGCTCGACCTGATGCTGCCGGGCGTGTTCGGGCTCGACCTGCTCAAGCGCTTGCGCGCGGGGAGCGACGTGCCGGTGCTGATCCTCTCGGCGCGCAACGACTCGGCCACGCGGGTCCGCGGCCTGCAGCTCGGCGCCGACGACTACCTGACCAAGCCGTTCTGGCCCGAAGAGCTGGTCGAGCGCGTGCGCGCGCGGTTGCGCCGGCCGCAGCTGCAACGGAGCTCCGCCGTCGAGGTGGGGACCTTGCGCATCGACGAGAGCGCGCGAACCGTGTCCGTCGCGGACCGCCCCGTCGCGCTCACCGCCACCGAGCTCGGGGTCCTCGTCGCCCTCGCGCGCAAGGTCGGTCGACCGGTCACGCGGCAGGTGCTGGTCGACGAGCTCGACGCCGGTCGCGAAGGCGCGGAGCGCACCCTGGACGTGCACGTCTCCCGGCTGCGGAAGAAGCTCGGCGACGAGGGCGCGCGGGTCGTGACGGTGTTCGGCATCGGGTACAAGCTCGTGGGCGACAAGCCATGAAGCTCCGCACGCGGCTCGTCGTGACGTCGCTCGTCCTGACCGTGCCGCTCACGCTGCTCGTGGGCGCGCTCGAGCGGCGTGCGCTCGACCAGGAGGCCCAGCAGATCCTCGCCACGCACGTCAGCGCCCGTCTCGCGGACGACGGCGCGCGGTGTGCGGCGGCACCGCTCGCGTTCGCGGCGCCGCCCGGCGCGCCGGGCCCGCCGCCGTTCGGGGGGCCGCCGTTCGGGGGGCCGCCGCCGTTCGGGGGTCCCCCACCCCCACCTGCGCCGCCTCCGCGGCCCAGCGACGGCCCCCCGATCCTGCTATTTCCGCTGGATTCCGAGCTGCACTCCGCGGTGCCCGGCGCGCCCACACCCGATCCACGGCTCCCGGCCGCGCTCGCGAGCGGCGCGACGCGCGCGCACGTGCTGGTCACCGACGGGCTGCGAGCGACCGACCAGCTCCTCGTCCGCCTCTCCGACAAGGGGCCCTGCGCGTACGTCCTCGCTGTGCGCGATCGCCCGCCTTTCGCCGCGCTCACCCTGCCGCACCTCGCGCGCGTCTGGGGGCCACCGCTGCTCGCGATGCTCGGGGCCGTGGTCTTCGGGCTCGGTCCGATCGTGCGTCGCATCCGCGCGCTCGAGCGGCGCGTGCGCGAGTCTTCGGCGCGCGGGTATTCCGGCGACATCCCGCACGAGGGCAACGACGAGGTCGCGGCGCTCGCCACCGCGTTCGACGAGGCGGCGCGCAACGTCCGCGGCCACCTCGAGGCGCAGGAGCGCCGCGAGCAGACGCTGCGGGACTTCCTCGCGAACACCACGCACGACGTGATGACGCCGCTGACCGTGCTGCAGGGGCACCTCGTGGCGCTCGCGCGCACGACCGAGCACGGGCGCGTCGCCGACCCCGCGGTCGTCGAGGCCGCGCTCGACGAGGCGCACTACACGGCGGCGCTGGTCCACAACCTGGGCGTCGCCGCGCGGCTCGAGGCGGGCGAGCCCCACATCACCCGCGCGTCGGTGGATCTCGCGGCGCTCGTCTCGCGCGTCGTCGCGCGGCACGGCCCCGTCGCCCGCCAGCACGGCGTCGAGCTCGAGCACGCCGTCCCCGACGACCCGGTGCGGATCGAGGGCGACGAGACCTTCCTGGAGCAGGCGGTGAGCAACGTCGTCTACAACGCGATCCGGCACCACCGGCCCGGCGGGCACGCCTCGGTGCTGGTGGAGCGGCTCGAAGGCGCCGTACGGGTCCGGGTCCTCGACGATGGCCCCGGGGTGGCCCCGGCCGACCTCGAGCGCATCGCCGAGCGCAACGTGCGCCTCGACGCCGCGCGCACGCGGCACCCGGACGGCCGTGGCCTTGGGCTCGCGATCACCCGTCGCGTCGCCGAGCTGCACGGCGCCGAGCTCTCGTTCGCGGCGGGGGAGGGCGGCGTGGGACTCACGGTCGATCTCACCTTCCCCGTGGCCTGAGCGCGCTCTCCTCAGCGAGGGCGTGCGGCGCGCACGACCGACCAGTGACGATCGGAGCTCTTGGTCACCTCGTCGCTCCACCCGACCTGACCGAGGAGTCGCCGCAGCTCGGGGATCGTCAGGGAGGCGCACAGCGAGTCGAAGAACAGCTGCTGCTGGTTCATGGAGTCGCCCGCCGCGACGCGCTTCACGATGGCCCAGGCGTCGTCCATGCTCGCCGGGCGCTCGAGATCACGGAGGATGAAGCCACCGCCCGGCCGCAGGACGCGCTTCATCTCGGTGAGCAGGGCGAGGGGCTCGTGCAGGTGGTGGAGGGTGGAGTTGCACATCACGAGGTCGAAGCGCCCGTCGGGGAGGCCGGTCTTGCGACCATCGGACTTGGCCGTGGTGATCACGGAGGCGAGCCCGGCCTCCCGGACGTGGCGCTCCGCGACGCGGAGCATCTCTCCCGCCGGGTCGAGGGCGAGGATGCGGAGATCCTTGCGTTTGCGGGCCATCAAGACGGGGATCTTCGCGGTGCCGGTGCCGAAGTCCGCGATGTCGGCGTGAGGCACGTCGCGCACGAGCGCGAGCGCGGCGTCGGCGAACGCGCTGTCCGTCGCGAGGAAGTCCATCGCGTGGTACTCGAGGGCGTCGTCCTCGGTGTCCATCAGCTCGGGCTCGAGGATCCGCGACAGGCTCACCCGACCATGGTGGGCGTCCGGCCGGACTTTCGCAACGAGTCACTTGCGCGTGGGCACGAACTGGCGGAGCTGCCAGCTCAGGATGCGGCTCTTGCGCTGCGCGTCGTCGAGATCGTCGCGGAACGGCACGAGCGCGAGCGAGCTCACGACGACCGTCACCACGAAGCAGACCCCCACCGCGATCAGCGCCTTCGGCTCGAGCGGGACGGCGCGCGGGAGCAGGATCAGGGTCCCCTCGTGGAAGCGGAACGAGCGCGGCAGGACGCCCACGAGCTCGAGCACGGTGGGCGACACGGTCCCGAGCAGGCCCGCGGCGACGATCGCCGGGCGCAGCTGCTTGCCGTTGGAGACCACGAAGATCATGGTGTTCACGCAGACGGCCGTCGGGGTCCCGATGAACGGGCCGAACAGCGTGGTCAGCGACGCGAGCGCGGCCGTGCTGAGCGCGAGCATCAGCATGGAGTGCACCGCGCTCGGTCGGGACAGTCGTGAGAAGGCGAAGCTGGCGAGGCCCGCCGTGAAGAACAGCGCCACGGTCACGAGGCTGGCGAACCCGATCCGCGCGCCGAAGAAGACCACCAGCGCGAGCAGGAACGCGCTGCCCCCGTAGGCGAGCGCGCCCGTGCGCCCCCCGACGCGGGTGTGGGCGCTGTTCAGGTCGTCGAGCTCCTGCTGGACCTCGGCCGGAACCCGCTTCGGGGGCTCGGTCAGGAGCGCGACGAGGGTGGCGAGTGCGAGCGGGTGGTCGGGCACCAGCGCGACCGCGCGGCTCACCTCGAGCAGCGCGGCCCGGCGCGCCTCCTCTGCCTCCGCGTCGGTCACCACCCTCGACCGCGACGCCCCCTTGCCGAGCGCGCGATCGCACAGGCGCGCCGCCTTGCGGGCGTGTTCCTGTGCCGCCGAGGTGCGCAGGGACAGGTCGCGGTCGCCCTCGAGGTAGCGCTCGATCCCCTCGGCGAGCTCCCGCGCGGTGGCGAGGCGGGCGTCGCGGTCGGGCATCGTCGCGGCGAGGAAGAGCGCGTCGAGCTCGGGAGGGATCTCGCGCTCGGGGGCGCGTAGCGCGGGGCTGCGGTCGGCGTCGCTCGGCGTCGCGAGCAGCTGGGGCATGGCCTTGCCCTGGTGCATCGCCTCGCCCGTGAGGAGCTCGAACAGCACGCAGCCGAGCGCGTACACGTCGATCCGAGCGTCGAGGTCGTCGTCTCCCCGCGCCTGCTCGGGGCCCATGTACCCGGGCGTCCCGAGGAACGAACCGCTCTCGGTCAAACCGACGCTCTCCGTCGGCAACGGTTCCCGAGCCTCCTCGGCTTTCGACGAGACGAGGCGGGCGATGCCCCAGTCGAGCACGTACACCTCGCCGAACTCACCGAGCATCAGGTTGGCGGGCTTGAGGTCGCGGTGGATGACCCCCCGCAGGTGGGCGTAGTGCACCGCGAGCGCGATGCGCGCGAAGGCGTCGAGCAGCTTGCGCCGCGTGAAGCGGGCCTTCTCGCTCGCGAGCACCGAGGCCAGCGTCTCGCCGCGGACGCGCTGCATGGTGAAGAACGGGCGACCGTCGGGCAGCGCCGCGAGATCGTGCACCGGGACGATCGACGGGTGCTCGAGCCGTCCCTGCGTGCGGGCCTCGTGGAGGAAGCGCGCGCGGGCGCGGGGCGCGCCGTCGATCAGCACCTTGGCCGCGACCTCCCGCCCGAAATGGGTGTCGGTCCACGACATCACGACGCCCATGCCACCGCGGCCCAGCTCGTCGCCGTGGCGATACCGATCGGAGGGCGGCGGCGGCGAGAGCGGCGCGTCCGCGGGGCTCGCGGGGCCGGCGAGGGTCTCCTGCTCGCCGAGCGGAGCCTCCACTGTCGGGCCAGAAGCGAGGGTGTCGCTGGGTGCGGAGGGGGTCGCCACGGGCCGAGCCTATCCGAGTCCCGCACCTCGGTTTCGCGATCGCTCCGTCGGTCGAACCCATGCGAGCGAGCGGGTGCTCGAGGTCCTCAGAACGCGTTGGTCACGAGGGTGGGGTGGTCTGCGCGCCCGCCCGCTACCTTGCCCGCGCCGAGCTGGCCGAAGCTGTCGTCACCCCACGCGTACATCAGGCCGGAAGTGGTCCAGGCGAACGTGTTGCGTTGCTGCGCGAAGACGCGCTTGATCGACGAGAGACCTGGCACCGCCGTCGGGACCTTGACCCCGCCATCAGGCGTGCTGCCGAGGCCGACGGCCCAGTCGACCCCCCAGCCCCACACCGTGCCGTCGGTCTTGCGCACCATCGTGTGCAAGGCACCGCACGAGATGGCGGCGGCGCCGGTGATGCCGGTGACCTGGACCGGCGACATGACGCGCGTGACCGGGGAGGTGTCGACGCCGAGCTCCTGTCCGTAGTTGTAGCCCCAGCCCCATACCGTCCCGTCGCTCTTGACGGCGAACCCCTGGGCCGTGTCGCCACCACGCACGCAGATCGACACCACGCCCGAGAGCGTGGAGATCTGTCCCGGCTTGTCCGTCGACAGAGGGGCCTCACCCCGCCCGAGCTGGCCGCTGTTGTTCCGGCCCCACGACCACACGGTTCCGTCCTTCTGCAGCGCGAAGGCGAAGTCACCGCCGTTGGCGATCCCGGTCACGTCGACGAGCCCAGGGATCTGCGTCGGCGTCGGCGTGCTCGCGCTGCCGCCCAGGCCCAGCGCTCCGGCGAAGCCGTCGCCCCAGGCCCACAGGGTCCCATCCGTCTTGCGCGCAAAGATGGGCCCGCTGCTGGCCTGCACCTCCGCGACACCCGTGATGAGGGCGGCGCCCGGCGTCGCTCGGTCGACCTTGGTGCCGTCGCCGAGGTAGCCGATGTTCGCGGCGCCGGGACCGGCGTTCTTGCCCCACGACCACACGGTGCCGTCGGACTTCACGGCGTACGTGTTGTCGGTGCCGACGCTCACCGAGACCACGCCCGTGAGGCCGGGGACCATCGCAGCCTCCCGGTGTCCGAACAGCGTCATCGGGCTGCCGTCGCCGAGGCAGCCCGCGATGTTGCGACCGCGCGTCCACACCGTGCCGTCGCTCTTGACGGCGATCGAGTGGAGCTCGAGAGCGATGTCGAGCGGGGGTGGCACCGAGGGACCCGCGTCGACCACGTCGGCTGCGGCATCACCCGTGTCGCTCGCACCCGTGTCGCTCGCGCCGGTTTCGCTCGCGCCCGCGTCGCTCGCACCGGTGTCGCTCGCGCCGCCCGAGTCCGAGGCAGCGTCACCGACCTCCGCGGCGGCGTCCTCTTCTCCCTTCACCTCGTCCTCTTCGCACCCGGCGAGCACGATCAGGGACAGCGCGAGCGAAGCGACGTGGATTCGACGGACCATGGGACGACCTCTCGGAGGGGCGGCGGCGCCGCGTTCCTCACTCTGTCGTCCGGGTGGTCAGGGCGTTTGTTGTGAAGACGTTGCAATGTCGTCCAGCACGCGACGCACGGCCCGCGCGATGACCACTGCGGCTACACGATCCCCGTGCACGCACAGCGTCTGGAAGCGATTCATGCGCAGGAGCAACCGCGTCTGCTCCGCGGCGGCCTCCCCGTCGTCCAAGAGCGCTCCCGCGGCGCCGCGTGGGATCAGCGTGCCGTCGCGCGCGTAGCCTCGGTCCGCGAACCCCTCGACGAGCATCGTCGCGACCAGCTCCGCGAGGCGCGCCCCGGGCGGGATCACCCACGGCCCGGCGATCTCCGAGCAGCCCTCGACGGCGACGCGGGCCACGTCGAGGTCGGTGGCGACGACGTGGTACAGCGCGCCGTGCGGCTTGACGCCCTCGACTGCCACCCCCTCGGTCGCGGCGGCCTCGAGCAGCGCCGCGCACTGCTCCCGCAGCGAGGCACGCAGCTCCTCGGGGTCCATCGCGATCGCCCGGCGCCCGAACCCCTCGCGGTCCGGAAACGAGGGGTGCGCGAACACCTTCGCGCCGTGCGCGCGCGCGAGCCGGCAGGCGCGGCGCATGCTGGCCGCGTCGCCCGCGTGTCCGCCGCACGCCACGTTGGCGACGTTTGCGAGCGCGTACAGCTCCTCCGGCTCGTCCGGGAGCTCGCCGAGGTCGACGTTGAGGGTGACGCGCACGCCGTGAGCCTACCCGTCGCTCACCGACAGCGCATCTGCACGAGCGGCCCGACGGGGTAGCACCCCTCGCCGACGAGGTTGCAGCCGGTCGCGTACTGCTTCGACTCCCCGCAGGCGGGCGGCGTGTTCGAGAACCCCTCCTTGAAGACGCAGAACCCCGCGTCGTCGTAGTAGCAGTAGCCCACCGCGATCGGCTCCTTCTCCACCACGCCGTCGCAGTTCCAGTCGAACGACTTGGTCGCGCCGAGCACGTGCGGAGTGCCGAAGAACGCCTTCTGACCAGGCTTCGCGTTCGGGTCGCCGTCGTTGCAGTCGAGGCCGCAGGCGCCGAGCGATTGCGGCGCGAAGCCATCCCCGTCGGCATCGACGAGCACGCTCTTGCACCCCGCCTTGGCGTCGCACGTGTCGGCGGTGCAGGCGCTGGCATCGGCGCACACGAGGGCGGTGCCGGGCGCGCAGGTGTGGGTCGAGAGCACGCACTTCTCGGTCCCCGTGCACACGCTCCCGTCGCTGCAGTCGGCGTCCGCCTTGCAGGTGAACGTGCAGTCGCGGCGGCAGCCGTCGGTGTCGACCGTGTTCCCGTCGTCGCACTCCTCGTCGAGCTCGAGCACCCCGTTGCCGCAGCTCACCGGCGCGCAGCTGCCCGCGTTGCAGCTGCCGGCGGCGCCGCTCGGGAGCGTGCAAGGCGTGCCCTTCTTGGCGGGCTCGCCGGCCTTGCACGCGTGGGTGGAGAGATCGCAAGCCTCGCCGGTGGTGCAGGCGTTCTCGTCGTCGCACCCCTTGTCCTCCGCGCAGGAGAATCGACACGACTTCGGCTCGCAGCCGTCGCCCGCCTTCTCGTTGCCGTCGTCGCACTCCTCGCCGCCGCCGAAGTCGACGAAGGCATCGCCGCACGTGCTGACGACGCACGAGCCGGCGAGGCAGATGCGGCGCACGGTGCCGTCCCCGCACGAGACGCCGTTCTTCGCCCCCGCACAGGCCGGCGGCGCCTCTTCGATGGCGGCGTCGCTCCCGGTCTCGATCGGCGTGGTGTCAGGGGAGGCGTCGGGGGAGGCATCGGGTGCGTCTCCGCCCACCTCACCTCCAGCCTCGGGCTCGCCCGCGGCCCCCACGTCGAAGCCTGGACCATCGCACCCGAGGACAGCAGAGAGGAGGAGCAGACCCATGGTTCGCATGCCGGTCCTACGGGCCACCGGGGGGCCTGGATCGTGGGCTTCCGCATGGAATCGCCCGAATTCTTCGCGCGAAACCGCCGCGCGTGTGCGACGTATGGCAGGCCCCGTCGACCTCTCTGGCGGGTCCGCGACGGGCCTCCTCGCGCGCGGGCCTTGCTCGACCCAGGTGGGTTTGCTAAACCCGCGGCCCCTCTTAGGAGCTGCCCGATGTACATCGTCCTGTCCAAGGTGCCGCGCAAGACCAACCGCGGCAAGACCAACAAACTCCGCGCCAAGATGAAGCGCAAGCAGGTCAAGCGCCTGAAGCGCATGATCACCTGACGAAGCGTGCAGCGAGGCTGGCCAAGTGCTGGCCTCGCGCGCTTTTGGGCCCTCGCTCCTCTCCTCGGTGTTGGCTACGAAGAGCTCTGGAGGTCTGCCGTGCTCGACGACGAACTGCGTGAGTCCCTGACGTTCGACGACGTTCTGCTGCTGCCCGCCTACAGCGAGGTCCTCCCCGCCCAGGCCGATGTCCGGACGCGGCTCTCGCGCAACATCGAGCTCAACATCCCCATCGTCTCGGCCGCCATGGACTCGGTCACCGAGGCGCGCCTCGCCATCGCCATCGCGCGCGAAGGCGGGCTCGGCATCATCCACAAGAACCTCCCGCCGCAGGAGCAGGCCAAGGAGGTCCTCCGCGTCAAGCGCGCGGAGAGCGGGATGGTGCTCGATCCGGTCACCATCACCCCGTCGATGTCCCTGCGCGAGGCGCTCGGCGTGATGCGCCGCCACGACATCTCGGGCCTGCCGGTGGTCGCCGAGGGCGGGGGGGATCGCCCCGTCGGCATCCTCACCTCGCGCGACATCCGCTTCGAGAAGAACCTCGACCAGCCGGTCTCGGCGCTGATGACCAAGGAGCTCGTCACCGCGCCCCCCGGGGTCTCGGTCGAGCACGCGCGCGAGCTCCTGCACAAGCACCGCATCGAGAAGCTGCTGGTCGTCGAGCCGCAGTCGGGCAAGCTCGTGGGCCTCATCACGGTCAAGGACCTGATGCAGGCCGAGCGCAACCCGAACGCCCTCAAGGACGGCAAGGGCCGCCTGCGCGTCGGCGCGGCCGTCGGCCCCGGCGCCGACCGCGACGAGCGGGTGCGCGCGCTGGTCGCCGCTGGCGTCGACCTCATCGTCGTCGACACCGCGCACGGGCACCACGTGGGCGTGATCGACTCGGTCCGCGCGATCAAGAAGGCGTACCCCGACCTCGACGTCATCGGCGGCAACGTCGCCACCGCCGACGCCGCCGAGGCGCTGGTGCAGGCCGGCGCCGACGGCGTGAAGGTCGGCATCGGCCCCGGCTCCATCTGCACGACGCGCGTCGTCGCGGGCGTGGGCGTCGCGCAGATCACCGCGGTGCGCGACTGCGCGCGCGTCGGCGACAAGTACGGCGTGCCCATCGTCGCCGACGGCGGCGTGAAGTACTCGGGCGACGTCACCAAGGCCATCGCGGCCGGCGCCTCCGCGGTGATGATCGGCTCGCTGTTCGCCGGCACCGACGAGTCACCCGGCGAGGTCGTGCTCTACCAGGGCCGCACCTACAAGGTGTACCGCGGCATGGGCTCGCTCGGCGCGATGAAGGCCGGCAGCAAGGACCGCTACGGGCAGGGCGGCACCGCCGACGAGAAGCTCGTCCCCGAGGGCATCGAGGGCCGCGTGCCCCACCGCGGGTCGCTGCGCCAGATCCTCTACCAGCTCGTCGGCGGCCTGCGCTCCGGCATGGGGTACACGGGGTGCGGCACGATCCCCGACCTGCGCACCAAGTCCAAGTTCATCCGCATCACGAGCGCGGGCCTCAAGGAGAGCCACGTCCACGACGTGACGATCACCGAGGAGCCGCCGAACTACCGCTCGGGCGGCTGACTCTTCGGCGCTGGCTGGGGTGACCGCTCAGGGGCAGTCGACGAACGTCGTCTCGAACTTGGCGACGGTGACCTTCGCGTCGTCGATCAGCTCGACGCGGTAGGGCGTGTCGACCGCCGGCGTCCAGCCCGTCACGTCGAACGAGCTGAAGTCCGTGTAGTGGTGGTAGCGCTTCATCGGCTTCTCCTCGCCCGTCGCCACCACGAACACGCGCGCGTCGACCGCGGCGATCGTCTTGGTTCCCTTCTGCACGAACCACCGGCTCGGCACGCGGGCGCGCACGTTGGGCCCAGGGCCCGGGTGCGCGACGAACTCCGGATCGCTCGCCAGCGCAGGGTAGGCGCCCCCGTAGTGCATCGCGGACCCGCCCGGCGAGCTCGTGCCCGCCCACACCCCGGCCCGGCCGACCGCGAGCACGTTGCGGCGGTGGATCAGGTTCTGGTCGATCTCCATGCCGTAGCCGTCGAACTGGGTCATGAGATCGTAGCCGCCCGCGATGAGCGAGGCGCCGCACGCCGCCGCGCCGTCGGCGGTGTAACACTTGGTCGTCGGCGGCGGCGAGTGCCCGAACGAGTAGCCGAGGATCTTCGCGCACTCCTGCTCGGCCTTCGCGACCGCGGGCACCACCTGCACCGGGCCGACGCCGACCATCCAGCGGTAGAAGTTCAGGTACCGGAGCGCGGCCACCTGCGCGTCGTACGGCACCGTGCCCGGGTCGCACTCGCCGCCGGTGCCGGCCTTCCACAGCGCCGCGGGCCGCGCGGTGTCGGCCTTGTAGCGCGCGCACACGTCGGCCTTCGTCCGCTTGGCCGGCGACGAGATCGCGACGGCGACGCAGTCCTTGCCCGACGAGGTCCAGCCCGGGGCGCACACGCACGCGCCCGCGCCGTCGCACATCTTGGTGCCGGTGCACGCGGCGTCGCAGGCGCCGACGGGGCCGCTGTCGACGGGCGGTGTCCCCGTGTCGGTGGGCGACGCGCCGGTGTCGGTCGGGCCGCCCTCGAAGGGAGGTGCATCGACCACGCCGTCCGACGCGGCGTCGACCGCGCCGTCGTCGATCGCCGCGTCGTCGTCCCCGCCGATCGAGGCGTCGCTGCAGCCCATCACCCCGAGGCAGACGAGTCCCCATGCCGCGCGTTGCATGTCTGCGACGCAGCAAGCTGCGCGCCACTGTGACCCCCACGAACCCTGCACGAAGACGCGTGGACGCGGGGGCCGAGGCCCCCACACCCGCACGAAATGCCGGGGGCTCTCGACCCCGGTAGCCCGTGGTGGACCACGCACGACGGAGATCCTTTGTACGGAGCGTCCGTATAGGCTCCGTCGACCGGGAGGCTCCATGCGCAAGATCGCCGTACTCGCCACTGCTGTCACGATCGGCGCGGCCTTCGCCGCTCCCACCGAGGCCCGCGCCTTCTGCGGGTTCTACGTCGCGCCCAACGACGCGCCGCTCTACGCCGACGCGACGATGGTGGCGTTGATGCGCGAGGGCAACCGCACCTCGCTGTCGATGTCCAACAACTACCGCGGCCCCGCGGCAGACTTCGCGATGGTGGTGCCGGTCCCCGTCGTGCTGCAGAAGGAGTCGGTCAAGACCCTCCCCACGACCACCTTCCAGAAGCTCGAGCAGCTGAGCGCGCCGCGCCTGGTCGAATACTGGGAGCAGGACCCGTGCGCGTTCGACAACGACGACTCCGACAAGAAGTACGAGAAGAGCAAGAAGAAGTCCGCGGCGCCTGCGGCCGCGGGCGGCAAGGCCATGGACGAGGAGTTCAAGGTCAAGGTCGAGGCCGAGTTCACGGTCGGCGAGTACGACATCGTGGTGCTCAGCGCCGAGGAGTCCGACGGCCTCGAGAAGTGGCTGATCGCCAACAAGTACAACATCCCGAAGGGCGCCTCGGCGGCCCTCGCTCCCTACGTCAAGGAGCAGATGAAGTTCTTCGTGGCCAAGGTCGACATCAAGAAGGTGAAGATGGACGCCGCGGGCGTCGCCACCCTCTCGCCGCTCCGGGTCACCTACGAGTCGAACGACTTCCGCCTGCCGGTGCGCCTGGGCCTGCTCAACGCGAAGGACAAGCAGGACATCATCGTCTACGTCCTCAGCAAGACGGGCCGCTACGAGGTCGCGAACTACCCGAACGTCTTCGTCCCGACCAACATCGACGTCGCCGACGAGACCCGCAACCAGTTCGGCGCGTTCTACGCGGCGCTGTTCGACGCGACCGTCGCCAAGGCCGGCGGCAAGGCGGTCGTCACCGAGTACGCGTGGACCTCGGCGGGTTGCGACCCGTGCCCGACGCCCCCGCTGTCCGACAGCGACGTGGCCACGCTCGGTGGCGACGTGCTGCTCGGAATGGCGGCCCCACCGCCCACCGAGATCCCGGTCGCGCCGCCGTCCGCGAGCGGTGTGCCCTCGGCCGCGCCGTCGGCGAGCGTCGCGCCCACCGTCATGGGCACCAAGGGGAAGTCCAAGGGCTTCCCGGGCCCCGGGGGCGGCTTCTTCGGAGGCACGTCGCACCCCGTCATCCTCACCCGCCTGCACGCCCGCTACGACGCGACCACCCTCGGCGAAGACCTCGTGTTCCGCGCCGCGTCCCCGGTCGTCGGCGGCCGCGAGTTCGTCACCGGCAAGGACGGCGGCATCGAGAAGGGCGCCGCCCCCGCGGGCTACAACAACTTCCAGGCCCGGTACGCGATCCGCCACCTGTGGAAGGGGCCGATCGCGTGCAAGTCCCCGAAGCGTGGCGTCTGGGGCGGTCCGCCGGCCGGAGAGGTCGGCACCACCAAGCCCGCCGCCGCGACCGGCCTCGCCGCGGCGCCGCGCGGCTCCGTGCAGCTCGCGAGCCTCGTGAAGAGCCGCGTCGACGAGCTCGACCTCGTGCCGCCGAAGGGCAAGAAGGCCGCGCAGAAGCCCGACCCCGACGAGGGCGGTACGGGCGGCGAGACCACCGGCGCCCTGTACTTCGTGGCCGGCGCCGGGGGCACCCTCCTCTTGGTCGGCCTCCTCGCCCTCACGCTGCGCAAGAAGAAGGCGTAAGGCGCCGCCACCCTCCGCCGTTCACAGAGAAGCACCCAAGGAGCCCGCATGCGTCGCAGTGTCGTCCTCGCCTCCCTCGCCGCCGTCGCCGCGGCCGTCTCGGTCACCGACGCCGCCCAGGCGTTCTGCGGCTTCTACGTCGCCCCGAGCGACCAGCCCCTCTACAACGACGCGACCATGGTGGCCCTGATGCGCGAGGGCACGCGCATGGTCATCAGCATGTCCAACAACTACAAGGGCCCGGCCGCCGACTTCGCGATGGTCGTGCCGGTGCCGGTCGTCCTCCAGAAGGAGAACGTCCGCACGCTGCCGCTCGACCTGTTCAAGAAGCTCGAGTCGCTCTCGGCGCCGCGCCTCGTCGAGTACTGGGAGCAGGACCCTTGTTACCAGCCGCCGCAGTACGCGCCCGAGATGGCGTCCGGCGCGCCGATGGCGGCACCCCCCACCTCCATGAAGGAGGACGCCGCGCCCAAGGACTACGGCGTCAAGATCGAGGCCCAGTTCAAGGTCGGCGAATACGAGGTCGTCGTGCTGAGCGCCAAGGAGAGCGACGGCCTCGAGAGCTACCTGCTCGACAACAAGTACAAGATCCCGAAGGGCGCCTCGACCGCGCTCGCGCCGTACGTGCGCGAACAGTGGAAGTTCTTCGTCGCCAAGGTCGACATGAAGAAGGTGCAGACCGACCAGCAGGGCGTCGCCACGCTCTCGCCCCTGCGCTTCCACTACGAGTCGCAGGACTTCCGCCTGCCGGTGCGCCTCGGCCTGCTCAACGCCAACGGCAAGCAGGACCTCTTGATGTACGTCATCGGCAAGAACAAGCGCTACGAGGCGGCCAACTACCCGAACGCGTTCATCCCCACCAACCTCGAGGTGAACGACGGCACCCGCAAGGCGTTCGGCCCGTTCTACGCGGCGCTGTTCGACGCCACCATGGTCAAGGCCGGCGGCCGCGCGGTGGTCACCGAATACGCGTGGGAGACCTCGTCGTGCGACCCGTGTCCCTCGCCGCCCCTCGAGCAGAGCGACGTCGTCACCCTCGGCGGCGACGTGCTGTTCAAGAAGCTCGACGACGGTCAGTCGTACGGGTACGGCGAGGCGCAGGGCATGGTGCTGACGCGCCTGCACACCCGCTACGATCCGAGCACGCTCACCGACGACATCGTCTTCAAGGTGGCCGAGCCGGTCGTCGGCGGTCGCGAGCACGTGGTCTCCAACGGCAAGCTCGAGGAGGGCGCCAAGCCCGACAGCAGCAACAACTTCCAGGCGCGCTACGCGATCCGCCACCCGTGGAAGGGGCCGATCCAATGCAGCAACCCGAAGCGCGGCATCTGGGGCGGGCCTCCCTCCGGGGTCTCGCCGCCCGAGGGCGGGAGCGGCCCGCTGCCCGCGACCAACCTCGCCGGCGCGCCGCGCGGCACGGTCAAGATCAGCGACCACGTCGTCGCCGGTCTCGAGGATCCGGAGTCGTGGGATCGCGCGGCGGTCCAGGCCCAGCAGGCCGGGTTCGGGCTCGGCCCGCGCCGCGCCTGTGGGTGCTCGGTCCCTGGCACGCCGATGGGCTGGGGCGCGGGGGTCGGCGCCGGCACCGCGTTCCTCGGCCTCCTGGTCGCGCGCCGCCGGACGCGGAGGCCGCGGTGAACAAGGGGGTCGTCGCCGTCGTCGCGCTCGGGTTCGCCTTCGGCGCGTGCAACCGGCACGCCCCCGAACCGCCCAAGGTCGCGACGCCGCCCACGCCCCCCAAGGCCTACGTGATGGTGGAGCCGCCGTCGCGGTTCGCGCCCGCGTTCGTGCGCCTCGAGACCACCGAGAAGGTCGACGTCGGGACGCTCGGCGACCCGGTGCAGTGCGCCGGTTGCCACGCCGACGTGGTCGCCCAGTGGGACCCGAGCGCGCACCACAACTCCTCGTTCAGCAACCGCTTCTACGCCTCGGCGGTCGACCTCACCCGCAAGCACCGCGGCAACAAGACGTCGCGGTGGTGCGGCGGCTGCCACGACCCGTCGCTCATGTTCGACGGCGCCACCGCGACCACCATCGATCCGCTCATCGACAAGGACGAGGCGCCGAAGAGCCCCCGCGCGGGCGACGGCCTCGGGTGCCTCGTGTGCCACTCGATCGCCGAGGGCGCGCGCGTCGGCGGCGGCGGCTACCTCTTGAAGTACACGGGGGCCTTCAAGGAGCCCGATCCGAAGGACCCGAAGGCGGTCGCGGCGCACAAGACCGCCATGAAGACCAAGACCACCGAGTCGCCCGAGCTGTGCGCGAGCTGCCACAAGGTGTCGCTGCACGCCGACGTCAACGGCAAGCGCTGGCTGCGCGGCCAGAACGACTTCGACGGCTGGGAGCAGGGCCCGTTCGCGTTCGGCGGGAAGAAGACCGCGGGGTTCCTCTACGCGCCCGAGGTCGAGGCCAAGCGCTGCCAGGACTGCCACATGCCGCACGAGGCCGCGCCGAAGGGAGACCTGTCGGCCAAGCCCGTGGGCGGCGAGAAGAAGGTGCGCTCGCACCGGTTCCTCGCGGCCAACACCGCTCTGCCCACGTTCGCCGGCGACAAGGAGACCGTGCTTCGCCAGCAGGCGTTCCTGAAGGACGTCGTGCGGGTCGACGTCGTCGCGGTGCGCCGCGGCCCGGGCTACCAGCGCGTGGAGGACGCCAAGATCGTCCCCGGCGAGAGCATCGCCGTCGACGTCGTCGTCGA
>Ga0154020_10004759_pt1 | contig 16115 bp, 17 predicted proteins | sample Klosneuvirus_201_FD_109709 | JGI IMG/M metagenome (GOLD analysis project Ga0154020, IMG submission 109709) | Active sludge microbial communities from wastewater, Klosterneuburg, Austria - Klosneuvirus_20160825_MG | ecosystem: Engineered > WWTP > Aerobic digester > Activated sludge | place...
CCGCGCCAGCCCGGTAATGGTCTTTAGTTGCGCGTCATCGCTCAATATATCCAGCGGTAGGTCAACCCCCATACGGTCAGCCGCAGCCTTGGCTTCAGGGTTAATCTTTGCCATCTCGGCAAGTTTCTTCTTTGCGTCCCGCGCGGGCTTACCCCTGCCAATAGCCTGCTTGGCGATAGTGCCAATTTCTTCTGCTGCTTCCGTGGTGAGCGGTGCGGCATCCTGCATAACCTCGGTAAGCACTTGCTCCATCGCTTCAGGGGGAACGCCCGCCTTTTCGGCGCTCGCTGCAATGGCTTCCTTTTCAGCCGTTCCGAATATCTTCTCACCAATCTTGCGGCCAACGACAGCCGCTCCGGTCCCCGTTAACGCGCCACCAACCCGATTGTCATTACTCTCGCCCGCCCCATAGGCCGCGCCGCCACCTATCTCGGCAACAGCGGCGGCTTTCGGTATGCCAGCAGCGCCAAGGACTTTAGTAGCGCCCGCCATCTGTAAGGTCTGGCCAGCCACTTCACCAGCGAATGACGCAACAGGGTATTTCTCGCGCAATATCTCTTTCGCGCGCTGAACCTGCCCAGCATCCATACCGAGGGCCGGTGCCATTTCATCCAGCGCGCCAGATGTCAGAGCATTGGCAGCGTGGACAAAATAAGCGCCAGTAGAACTATTGGGATCAACACCTAGAACTGTTGATGCAGTGCCGCCCGTAGGATCAACTTTTGGCACACCGATGCGGCCCGCCTTTTCATAGGCGTCAAGGCTTTCTGGCAAAATGCTCTGCCTGTATTGGGCGGCAATGGCGCTCAATTCAGCAGGATCAACCTTGCGCGCGATAGCGTCCTCAAGCGCCGCCTTAAGCTCTAAATCCTTTTCAGACAGAGTTTGTTCGCCTGCGCTGGCTGCGGTAGTGGCCGATGTGCCAGTCGGGCCTGTGGGTAAACCGGACTTTCCGAGATAAGGCGCTATCGCCGCATCAAGATCGTCAGCCAAAGGCCCAGCCTGCAATTTCGCAGCCTCAATCTGGCGACGAAGCCTGCGGTTCTTGACCTCAATTTCGGCAGGAGTGTCACCATATTGTGGGAAGTAGCTCGAAAGTTGTCCCTCAAGCTGCTCTCGATTGTATGCTGCGCCGGTTCCAAGTGTGAGAAGCGCATCCAGAACATCAACTTGGCTATCAGCAACAATCCTACGATCAGCATCAGACAGCTTACGCGTGACGAGGCCACCAACGCCAACAGGCGATAATCCGCCACGGATTGATTCCAATATACCAGGTTCCTGCGATTGCGGGGAACGGGCCGTAACCTCAAGAATATCGGAAAATCCGCCCTTAATACGCGAGAGGAGAACAGACGCCTTCCCTTGAGCCTCCGTGCCTCGGTCAGACGATTCCTGCGCCCGCGCATCTGCGCCTTCTGCGCGTCCCTCAGCACGGTTAGCACGAGCTTCCGCAGCGGCCTTACGGGCCTCATCGGCCTGCACCGTAGGATCAGTTAGGATAACGCCGCCACCGGCCTTCTGCGGTGGCGCGTCCCATGTGACTTGTCCGGGGTCAATCGGCATAATCTACCGTCCCGTCTTCATATTGAATAACCCTGCGCCCGTCTGGTCCTGTGCCGGTGCGCATTATAACGCGAATCCCGTTCTTCTTGCGCCAAGCCTCAAATGCGCCCTTGCCTTTTTCACCAAGAGAACTTTTGATGACGCTCGCCTCTGCGGCAGTAATGGTCTTATTATTCGCAGCGCGCTCCAGAATTTCCGGTGCCGATTGATCGATTGGCGGTTTCTGCCCGGTTTCCTGCCAGCGTGACGCCCCAGGCGCACTAGCGGCTGGCCCTACATAGGTTTGCCCATTCCCGAGCGGAATAGAGACAACACCTCCACGCCCGTATTGCGCGAACTCGGTTGCCGCATCCTCGCCAAAGGTTTCCTTAATGAAGGCAAAATCCTTCTGGAAGGACGTGGCAGAATCAGTATCCTGCAAAGCCTTAAACCCATCAGGATCGACACCCTGATAAAACATCTTTACCGCAAGATCAGCGCCTTCCGGGTTTACCTCGACAAACCGCTTGGCGTCCTTAAACTGCTTGGCGAGATCGGGACGGCGCGCATTTTCCGCCGCCGTGGCATAGCGGTCGAATATCGCAGCAACTTCATCCGTCTTGCCAGATTTTTGCGCCAGGGTTGCTTCGCGAGCAGCAGACGTTAGCGTCGTCTTGTCCGCCTCGCCCAATGTCGAGCGATAGGTGTCCATCTGCTCTTTCATCTCAGGGAATTGCAGATAGAAGTCGGCAAACTTCTCGGTCGTGGGATTGGTGCGCAAGTCCTGAACAGCGGCCTGCATTTGCTGCTGGCGCTGCTGTGCCGAGCGCTGTTGCTCGAATTGCTGGCGGATCATTACGCCTTTAAGAACGCTTTCCACCGGGTTAGGGAGATTGATGCTGTAGTCGAATGCGGCCATTAGAATCCCCACTTCTTCATGGCAGTAGGACCAGCCACAGCCGCGCCTAAGATAGTCCCAAGCTGCCCTATCGTATTACCCCACGCCTGCCCTGAACCCAAAGCAGCCCCAGCCTTTGCAGATCCGATATTACCAAGCAGAGATGATATGTTGCTAGCCGATGTAATGCCAGACGATCCAACACCAGCTGCGGCGTTCTGCCCCAACTGCGTCAATCCACCCAATCGGCCATATTGCTGCTCAATAAACTGGTTGAGCATTTCCGGCCTAAACTGCGCCAGCGCACCCTGCACATTACCGCCGCGCAGCCCGCCTGTAGCGGAGGCGTTCTGAAGAATAGCATCTTCACCTTGGGCGAATAACGCCTGAAATAATGGGCTTTGCTCCTGCTGCGTGATAGCCTGTTGCTGAGATTGATCAGTGCCAAGGCCAGCAATATCCATCAACCCTTGCAGGGCCGGTGTTCCAGCCTTCACATAGGGATCGAGTAGGGCGCGCATTTCTTCACGCGCGGCGCGCTGTTCGTCAATACCAGACTGCGCGGCAGCCGCTTCGTATTTACCTGCCTTCTTTGCGGCAGATGCGCCGATAACGCCAGATCCAATCGAACCAACCGCAGCAATGGCCGCTACAGCAGGACCAGGCATCAGGAAAACTCCTTAACATAGTCGCTATACGGCTCGCCATAGAGCTTCATCGCTTGACGGCACACGTCAAGGGCCACCTCCTGCCCGTGCACAAGCTGGATCACGGCCAGAACAATATCATAATAGCCCGCGCGCCAGACAAAACTGGTTTCATTAGCCTCACCTGCCCGCTCCGCATCGTCGGAGGCTTTCCATTTCAGGATAGCAGTAGCCAAAAGAGGCAAAAGCGTCGGCGCATGGCGCAAAAAGAACGGATTAGACGGCATGTTGACCAATGTGTCGCAGATCGCAACGGTAAGACGGTCACGATCAGGAAAATCACCATCAGCCATGTCGTCGAAAATCTGAATAGCATTGAATAGCGCCATGAGCCATTCACGCGCGTCATCGGGAAGCGCAAAGCCCTCTTTCAGATTCTTGGAAAGCCAGAACTCAGCTTCAGCGCTCATTGCCACCCCGCTTGGATGCTATGGCTACTGGCTGCCGTTCTGCTCAGTGAGCATATTTTAGCAAGCTTTGGAGTAATATGCAAGAGGTGTGCCAATATCACTCCCGCCCGTAGATCGGCTGCCAGACAAAGCTGATTGTCTGTGATGCCGTGGCGGTGCCGACAAGGAACTTGCCCACCAAGGCGATAAACTCGCCCGGATTAACGAAGATCGGCGCATCGCCAAAATCGACGACAACCGGCCCAGCCTGTGGGCCTTGGCCTATCGCAGCACCAACCGGCCACGTCATGAAGCCCAAAGGAACCCTGCGCGGGGCTTTCGCAGCCGCCGCCTCCGCCGTGGCGAGAGATACCGCTGTATGCCCATAGGCAAGGCTGAATTGCAGCGTGGTGGCGGTCGTCGCCACCGCAGCGCCGGTGTTGACCGCATCAACCTTGATGCCGCGCACGACAAGCCTGCGGCCCTGCACATTCACCGTGCCAGCGGGAACCTGATAACTGCCCCAAATGCCGTCTGTAGCCGCCGCGACCGCCGCCGTAACCAAGCCCTGCCCCCCAAGGCCGCCCGGAAGGTTCGCCGTCAATGCGGTATTGGACGGAGCCGCCGCCGTGGGGTTTGTGCTGTTCACATAGGTTGCCAGCGAACCCATCGTGCCGCCAGACAGCCCCTGATAACTTCCGTAGATGCGCTGCCCCATGATAGAGGCAGTCAGAGCGATATTGGGGCCACCGATACTTATGCTATAGTCATTGAGGGTGAATGAGAGAGATGCACCCGCCGCGCCACCCGTGATGGCATGGCGCAGAGAAAAAGGGAGGCTTGCCGACATGCAGGGCTGCCCCTGCCCAGCCGGGGTTTCCAGAGAACCCAAGAGAACGCCATCAACCCAGAATTCCGTCTCTCGCTCATGTGTGGCAATGATGAACTGATATTTCCGGTTAATTGTATAGGCCCACGGCGTAGCAGGCGCGGAATTAAGAACGCCTGTGCTTGTCTCTGTGCCGTTGCTATTGATGATTCCCGCCAGACCAGCAGAGGTAAGACGGAAATATACACCATCGGTCGGGGCATAGGGGTTCGTCGTCGCAATGCGGCACATGCCAAAATCAATAATGGTATTTATCGTTGGTGCTGCGGTGAAGCCTCCCTCAACCTCGCAGTAAAGCTGGGATGCCCCCAAGATTGGGAACTCCGCATAGGTAGAAAAGAATGTTCCGGTCGTTGTTGTTGTGATGTTACCGCTGTTCGTGGTCAAGCCAGCGGCGGTCCATCCGTTTGTCATCGTCGTGTTGCGATAGGCAAACTTACCCGTATTTTGCGCCGTATAGTTGAACGTCTCGCAATCGAAGATCGCCTCATGGGCAATGCGCAGGCGGTAATCGTCATCCGTCTCAGGGGAAACAAGATAAGGCGTCCCACTTGCTTCCCCATCATCGTTCTCTGAATAGAACTTGATGGCAGGCACATCGGCGGGGACTGAGCCATCCGGCCCGATGACCTTAAGTTGTCGTGATGCCGTGACATCTGCCCCAGTGCCAGACAGCGCGCCTACAATATTGGTGTCCATCGCCATGACTTAACTCCAGCTATATTTCACGGCCCATTGGCCTTGCATCTTGTGTTCCGAGCGCGCGTAGATCGTCCCGCCAACCCCCGCCGTGGGCAGGCATGCCAGGCTTATGAATAGCGGCGCGTATCTATGATCTGCGGCAGTGTGATCTGCGGTTGTGCTGTCAGCCGCGAACCAGGCCTGAATGTTAGACCCGGCAATAACGCCGGTATCCGCAAACGTAACACTTGCCTCATTCGATCCGGGGAACGCGCCGAAGTTGAGTGTCGCGGTCGATACCGCACCTGCGGTTATTCCTAGGTTTATTCGCGCATCAGCCGCATTGTCAGCACCCGTACCACCCCGATCAACAGCAAGGACACCATCCCACCCCAATGTCAGCGATACGTCCTTCAGTAATGCAGTGGCAGGCGTCCCTCCAATTGTCAGTGTGATATTGGTATCATCAACCCTCGTGAGCGCGCCGGGAGCCTCAGCTACCCATGTAAGTGTGGTGCCATCATAATAGAGATAATCGCCATCATCCACGGTCGCAGGATCAACAGTCACCGCGTCAGAAACCGTGTCAAATAGGCGTTCGAACTGCTTGATCTGCTGATGGTCTTTAAGGAACGATGCGAGCTGGTCGCGAGAGAGTTTGAATCCAGCCATCAGAATGCCATCGGCTCAAGCCGCGCCTCTAGCCGAATAAAGCCCATATGCACATCACTGGTGCCTCTAAACCGCTGGATACGCCAGTTGCGCATAAACCCCTGCATGAACCACATTAGACGCTTGGCGCGTTCACCTGTCACACCAGCCGTTATCACCCTATCCTCTGACCATACTTCACCATCAAGGCTGTAACTGGTCGAAAGCACGGGAGTATCGCCAAACGCAGCGGAACCTGTCAAGCCGATCAATTCAAGGTCATTGAATATCACACCCCGCCCTTCGTTATAGACAATGACCGTTCCAAATTCCCAACGGACTTGAACGCCCCAATGGCTCGATACTGTCTTACTGATAGTCCCGGTTGCGGCAGTCTGCGTGTCTCCGAATATCCACTTGTCATAGCACCAGACAAAATGGCGCGCGCGATATTGCTCAAAACCATCAAGCGATGATGTCAGCGTGAACCAGACCGGCTCGCCAACAACTTGGCTGGCAGCGCCGTCATAAACCAATGTCCGGTCAGGCAGATGCACATAAAGAAATTGATGAGCGCCATCGTTGCGCGCCTCAAGTTCCGCCGCTGCAAGCTGCGCCTCTGTATAAGTGCGCAAGACTAGGTTGATCTCATGCGTGGCGATAGGAACAGCCTGCGCATTGGCCCCAAGATAGATGCTCGGCTCTTCATTGAACCCGCCGCCAAGAAACGCAACCGCCTCCATGTAAACACAACAGGCCCGCGTTCCGATGCACCCCTTCTCGATCTGCGCGCCCTCAATCCGCTGGAAAGGGAACAGGCTTCCGCCGATATTATCAAAATACTCGATAGTGTGCCGGTTAAGTGCGACCGCCTCGTTACGCAGCTTTAGCAGCGCCTTAACCGGATCAGGGTCAGCTTCCGATGAACCGTATTTCAAAGGATTGATGGCAGTAGGATCATTCAGGTCCGTGACGACAAGAAACTCCCCGTCAGTCGTCATAAAATAGCCGTCGATCCATATCATATCGACAACCGTGCCAAGGTCAGGATCGGTGACTTGTGATAAAGTCAAGCCATCCCAATAGAACAGATCGCCAGCAGACCCTATGCCCAGCCGGTCGAAGCTGTAATCGAACGTGACAGGCCCACCGTCATCTCCGACATCGGCTAAAGTCGTAGCTGTTCCGTCTGCCGCTACCGAAACAAGACTACTGCCCATTACGCGGTAGCAGACGCCATTCCAGTTGATCGCGCCACGATCTATGCCGGGGCCGGTGCCGAACGATATAAGTCCATCGCCGGGGCGCAAATAGCCGCTACTGATCCCGCTTTCCTTGGGAACAGGAACCAAATTTACCGGGTAAGATGTCCGCAGATCAGGCGCGGATGAAGCGTAAATCCCGCTGATGATCGGAATTTGAACCATTCAAAGCATCGATCCCGGCGTAATGTAGAGTGTCCCGTCCGCAGCCGATGCAATCGTGCGGATGACCTTGTGCTTGCCCTTCTGGATATAGCGCACGATATGATGACCCGGCAAAATAGGGATGTCGGTTGTCACTGCCGGAGCGTCACCCGTTCCCAAATCAGCATTCGGATAATAGGTAATGCGCACAAAACCGATAGCCGTCGCGCTTGAATTAGCAATCGCCACCGCGTTGCAGTCGAAAGGCAGTGCCACTGCCGCTGTTGCCGATGTGGCGTTACTAACCGCCGATGTCTTGCCCTCAGCCGGGACAAAAATTCCGTTGTTCATTAGCCTACCTTCCAGTTTGTGCCGTCGCTGTAGCATGGAACGCTATTAGCGCCGCCTCCCGCTATGGTGGCGGCGAATGTTGCAGTGCTACTGTCTGTCACAAATGCCCGCGCACCCATGCCCGCCGTTGCTGGGTCAGGCAGTTCCGCAAACGTTACCGGCGTCACCTTAATATAGCTCGAAGCTGTCAGGCTGGTCCATGCGTCGGATAGGAATGTGATGAGTGTCGTCAGACTGAACTTGCGCGCATCCCCCTGTGATGTCGCATAGACCGGAACCTGATCGCCAGCGGAAAGCGATGTAACAGCAGTCAGTCTATTGATTGTCGTCATCAGCTAAACTCCAGTTCGCCGTCAGGCCCGGTTGTAATTCCATCAGAAGGCGGCGCTACAAAAGCCCGGTCATAATTCCAAGGCTTATTACCCGCCCCCGCTGGTAATGTTGATGGAAACTGCTGTTCGGCGGGCATTGCGGCCAGTGAAAGCAGGGTATTATATGACTGTTTCGCCGTAACCTTGGTTTCCGGCATTACCTGTTTACCAAATGATGGGGCTATCCGTATAGCTCCATTGGTAATGATAGCCGTCCATGCGCTGTCTGGCACCTCAGTCTCGGCGTCAAGATCACCTCCTTCCGGGCTAGAGGGTATAGGATAACCAAGGCGGATGCCTCTGGCATTCCATTCCGCCATCATAGCATCAAGGCGGCGCATGGTCTTTTGATATTGCTCAGTCGGCATGTCGAAAGCATAGGACGACAAACCCAATTCATCGAATATCGCTTCGCAGAACTGGCGCTTTGTATAACTCACAAAGCCTCCGCGATCTTCTTGGCCAACGTATCATCCTTCATCAAGTGGATGCCGCGCAAGCCTAATTCCTTGGCCTTCTGCTCCATCTCCGCGCGCGTGGGCGGCGATACGTCATCAACCGGCTTATCTTTGCCCGCCGCAGCCTCAAACGTCGCATGCCATCCCTGAGCCGTCAGTTCTTCAAACTGTTCCTCGTCCGCGCAGCCGATATAGCGATACTTGATGCCATAACGATCATGCGGGCCGGGGCATTTGTAGAGATGGCATGGGAAAATCATTGTTCACCTCGTAAAGTGGGCGGAGTTGCCCCCGCCCTACCCTATCATCCGATGCGGTAAGTCACAAATGTATTTGCCGCCGTCTTGCGAGTGCGGAAGCGACCGGAAAGAACAGTCGTCACCGCAGCTTGTCCAACGATGGTATGCCCAGACGATGCCGTCACGGTAAAGGCGTTAGTGCCGCCCGTATTGATCGCCGTCCAATCAAAGGAATCGTCAACCTCCATATCCAGCACAGTGTCCATAACGGTGCCGGTATCGAGCGTTGCAGCGACAGCCGCAGCGGTCGAAGATGTAACGATGCCACCAAGGATCAAAGCCGCCGTCAATGTGCCGGTTGCATTGAGAGTGCCGGGGGCTGTCTGGTAGCCGAAGATGCGCTGGCGCTCGGTAATAACCGGACCTGTGCCAGTCTCATACCAGAGGCCGTAATCACCCGCGCGGATCGTGACCGATGTAGCAGCCGAAAATGCCGCTGTGGTGTTAGAACCTGAGCCGGTAAACACATTGATTTCGGCATCAGGGCGATTTGGGAAGCCCACGGTCTTGTCAAGAACATAGTGCCCAAGGCTGTACGTTGCGATTTTATCAGATGCGGCAACCGTGAAGGTGACCGCATGATTGGGAAGAATGTAGTTCGACATTATTTCGTTTCCTTATCAAGTGGGGGAGGCATCACCCTCCCCCTTGGTCATTACGGAACCTGATTGAACAGCAATACACCGCACTGCTCAGGCGCGGTCATCACCACGCCATAGCGAGCATCAAAGGCATAGGTGCTGACGAACGTGCTTTGGTCGAAGCTCTTGGTCACCACGATCTGTATGCCGTTCTTGGTCGTGTAGTTCATGGTCTGCACACCCTGATTGCTCGGCACCTCGTAGCGACCAGGCAGCAATTCAATGGCAGGCTTACGCCAGAATACATTGTAACCCGAAGCGTCCGAATTGAGGAACGTGATAGCCGCAGTTGCAGAAGGCGCCACATAGACATTCTGGTACTGCTCCTCGGCATCCGACGCGCCCTGATTTGAGACCATCGGCGGTGAGATAACCATCGTCGTGCTGGTCAGAACTTCCATGACGCGGAAGGTCTTCAACTGGCCCGTGCGCGTTTTGCGAACGTGATGGACAGCCTCAACTCCAGCGACAGTAAAGCAATCGCCAGCCGCAACATTCGTGGTCGAACTAACCGTGATCGTCTGATAACGGTTATCGACATTACCCGTATTGCCATAGGTCGATTCGGTGCGGGTTGCGCGCGGCACATAATAGTTCGCCGCCGAAGCCTGCGTGTCGATAGTGAGAGAACCGCCGCCCGCCGCAGCAGCGATGCGGTTGCCGGTATCGAGTTTGAACGTCTCGAAGTTGGCGACCGGGCCGACGTAAGACTTCTCATATGCCGTAGTCGGCTTGCCCGTCATGGTCGAGCGGGAAGCGAGATTGCCTGCCATCCCGTTATAATCACGAGTGTTGAGCATCATGTAGCGAGAATCCGCCATAACGCCCATCTCGTTCATAACGCTCTCGCATAGTGCGATGTCGTCATAATCACCAGCAGCGGTGCTGATCGGCACAACGATGGTAGCTTGGTTGCAGGCCGTGTCGAGAACGTCGCTATTGACGCGGCTGGCGATGTAATTGCGCGAAGCAATGCCCAAGGTTCCGTCTGCCAACGCATCACGCAGTTCAAGCGCGGTAAGCTGGAAATTGTCATGCGGCTGCTTGTCGAGAACGGCGGGCACGGACAACTTGGTCTTGCCCTTGATCGTGATGTCGGAACCGATGATACGGTCACCACCAACCGAAATAACCTGCTGCGGGCGCCAGATGGTGTCGTTCGTGCGCTCCATCAGAGTGCCGTTGGTGCCGAAAGTATTGACGTTCTGCGAGGCGACGAGCTGGTCTTCGAAACCCTCGAAGATATCCTCGAACATCACGCGCTCTTCTTTGTTAAAATCATTGACTGCCATGAGATAGCTCCTGAATGGCGAGTTAAAAAAATGGCCTAAGCCGGTTTGTCTAACTCACCCTTCAGAGCAAGGTGGCGGCTCAATGGGAGGCGAACCCCGATACTGCCTGATGCTGTAATAGCTGAAATTCAACTACTATGCAAGAGGTGTGCCATTTACCCGCGTTTCTCGCGCCTGTATGCAACAACCTTGCTATAATCCCCCGTCTTTGCGGCCTCTTCGCGCAGCCGCTCCAGCGTCCCGTCAACCGTGGCAGAAATACCGGTTGTGCTGCTCGCCATTTTCTTTTCAGGCGGCGGCGCACCCTTGGTATTAACCTTCAATGATAGCTCCACTTCGGCAACAGCATAGATAAAATCGGCAATGTTTGTGATCGCCGCCAACTCCTTGGCGCGCTTAGGGTTCTTGCCGAGGGCATAAACCAGCAGAGCGGGGTTTTTGGCGACCTGAATAGCTGCCCCTTGCTGCGTGACGCTGAATGTATCCAGCACAGTGGATTCAACATCCTCATAATCGCGCACCTTGAGGGTTGATTTGCCTTCCTCATATTTCTTGAGCTTGGCCTGCCACTCTTGATCCTCGCGTTCCTTTGCGGCTATCTTGGCCTTTTCTTCTTCATCAACCGCGCGCCTGGTATCATACCACGCCTCTAACTGCTTCTCGAACTCAGCCTGATCGTAATCACACCCTTCCAGTGTCGGCTTCGCAACGATCTTGGCTTTAACCTGCTCCCCATTGGCCAGCGCCTCAAGCTCCTTGATCCGCTTGTCTTTCTCGCGATTGGATTTGCGAAGATCATTGACCCACGCCGGGGCTTTCTCCTGCTCTTCCGGCTCTTCCTCACCGATCTGAACGACGAGTTGATCTTCTTCAGCATATTCTACGTCAGTCTCCGTTTCGACAACGGCAACAACTTCTGCTTCGATCTCGGTTTCTTCAACCTCCGGCGTTTCGGTTTCATCAAGCGGCATAAATTCCCCTGCGTCTCAGCCGTCTTTACAGGGCGGCTGGCTCCCTGATCTCTTTCATCGTCTTCAATGTATCGGCGCGCTCGCCGTCAGTTTGTGCCAGGATAAGCCCTGTCTTAGCTTCGGATTCACGGGCTTGCGCCTGCGCCTTCTCAGCCTCACTCATCAGGTAAAGATCATTCGGATTCGGCTGCTGGTTCTGAGCCGCTTGCTCCATTGCCTCACGCTCTTCGTCATTCGGCTCAAGAACGCCCATTGTTACCAGCTTCTTACGGTAATATTCGCGAACATCGGAAAGCCCTTCACCTTCCATGTTCATCAGCACCATCGCCTGCAATATCTGCATCGTCTCAGGATCAGTCGTCACGCCCATCATATTGGTCAGAGAGCGGACAACCGCTTCGCGGCGCGTGGTGAACGATGGCCCTACATCAACAACGGTATCAAAATCAGCCTTCGTTAGATCGTTGGCGTTCACCAGTTCGCCGGTCTTGGCGTCTAGCGTCGGCTTCATCATCTCGACAGATTCAATGTTACCGGCCTCGCCAACCGACTTCATCTTGCGGTCTTGCTCAGTGTATAAATCCTTGGCCATCGACAGCCAAACTTCACCACAACGCTGCATCGACTTGGCAAAATTAGAGAGATAGATAAACGCCTGCATGTCAAGGCGCTGCTGCACCAACTCCACAGCCTTGCCGGACATGTTAGGCTCAAGCTTCTCGCCATCCTGCTGCCTACCAAGCACCTCGGCAAGATCAGCCTCGGTCAACTGAAGCAATGCGGCCATTGCAGGCGGGATTTGCGGCGATTTGGTATAGGCAACAGGCCCGGTCGCGATAGGCTGTCCGTCTGGCCCTTCCATGAGATTACTCAGGAGGTACGGATAATTCTTGACGTTATCCTCTTGCCACATGACTTGATGGCCCGCGATCTGCTCAGGATGGAATATCGGCTTTTCCACACTCGATAGCGCGCTGATCTCGGCAAGCTTGGACACTTGCATGTTCTTGAGCCGCGTCGGATCTTTACCGAGGCGCACATGGCCCATGCACCGCTCGATATTATCAATATACCAGCGTTTCGCGTAATAGGGGATGATCGGGATATGTTTGCCCGCGATATATCCACAATCTTCAAGGATTTTCGAGCCAGACATAAGATATTTATGGCATTTGCGGCGCTTTACCGTCTTGTCGCGCACCTTGACATAGCCTTGCTCACCTAACAGGGCTATGGCCGCGTCAATATCATCCGCCATATCATCAAGCTCGTCATCGGTATGCTTGAGCTTTTCGCCATCAAGGCCGACGAAGTGATGAACCGTCTCTTTCACTTCCTCGATGCGGTAATATTCAGCGATGTAGATAATATCAGGCGTGGACCAATCGAAGATATGCGCCCGTGTGTTCTTGGGCCACGATGCAGGATCGTCATCATATTGCGCGATATATTCCTGCCGCGTGATCGAGGATACAACCCAGCAATGCTTGGCATCCGACTTGTCCTGCCGCTTGGCGTCAAGGTCGAAGAATACCGATGTATCAGCGTCATAGATCGGCTCGAACTTTATGCGCTGGCGTTCATCCTCATCGTCTTCTTCATCCTCATAGCAAGCGCGAAGCCGCCATGCACCAAATCCGCCACCAAGCCCTTCCTCGAATGCATTATCATACGCCTCATTGGCGCAGCTATCCTGCTCATCAGCGCGGTAAAGACCATCGCAGACATCGGCAAGATTGTCGTCGCCGGTCCCGTCTTTCGATACAAAATCAACACTGATACGATTGTTGCGATACTCAGAGACAATCCGCATGATCGACAACATGAGCTTGTTGATCTCGATCTTCGGCTTATTCTCGAACATCTCACCGAACGAGCCTTCCCACATAGCTCCGGGAATGGAGTAGAAACGTCGATCTTCGACACACTGCTTACGCTCTGGTGCTTGCGCAGCCTGTACGCGGTCAAACAGTTCACGCGCTTCTGCATGGATGCCTGCAAGCGTGTCTGCTTTGGATTGCCGCGCCATCATTACCCCTCGTTATGCAAGACACATGCCAATATCATTGTTTGATCATATTGGCAATCATCGGCCCTTCAAGCGTGTCAGCAGGCTATCGCCTGTTTTTAGTGTCGCCTGCGTGTTCCAGTAATTGCACCAGAATATCGAAGCTATAATCGCTATATCGCCCCATGTCATATCATTCTCCTTTTACCATTTGCTGACCATCGGCAGGGGGACGAATACCGTTGTCTTTTTACCAGCCATCGCCCGCCTGGCACCCTCCACCGCATACCGGAGCGCGTCAATCACATGGTTATCCTTGTCTTCAAGAACACCAGTCACCTGCCCTGTCAAGCTATCCACCTTGTAGCTGTAGTGCGTCAATTCATCAATCAACCGCTGACACCGCGAATGCACAATCATGTCATAGCTTTTCAGGAACTCGACGCCTTCCTCGACGGATCGCGCCCCCTTCAATGCTGGCGCAATCTTTGGGAAACCGCTCTTGCGGAGGTGGCTAATTGTCTCAGGCCGCGAACTATCCGCCGTAAGCCAGTATTTTTCAGCATCAGGGATTGTCATGAATAACTGAGCAAGGTCGGTTATCTCGATCTGCAAACCCCAGGCCTCGTAATCCACAAACAACTGCGTCCCGTCGATCCAGCACCGCACGGCGCAAGAGGGGTCGATGCTGAAACCAAAGTCTGCTCCTAGCCGGTATTCGACATTTTGCGGGCTATCGAAAGCCTCGACCCGCCAGTTCTTGAACACCCTCGCTTCACTGTTGCGCCGATATTCGCCGCGCCAGATATGCAGATACTTGTCATAATCCCGTTGCCGGTCGAACTCCATTTCAGCGCGCAGAACATCAGGGAACCAAGGATTGTCATCGTAATTGACCGTGCGGACTATGCTGTTCGGCGGGACGTTCTTCATCGCCATAACATCAACCGGGTCCGTCGCGAGATCTGGATTATATGTCCATATCAGCCTGGACTTTGGCGCGCGGATGGTGGGAATAAGCGTGTCAATACTTGACTGGCTAAACGCCTGCGCCTCTTCTCCCCAGAATGTCGTGACACCTTCAATCGACTTGATCCCGTTCGCGTTCCCACGAATGCCCGCGAAGATAAACAGGCTATCGTTCGGCCCGCGTATCTCCGTCTCTGTGCTTTCGAACGCCTTACGGACGCCAAGCCTGTCTATCTCATCGTCTAGTAGTCGCTTGACCGAGTCCTTGATACTCTTCTGCACCTCACGCCCGCATAACACCCGTTCGTGGCGCTCCATGCTTTGGAGGACAAGCCCGGATGCTACAGTGCGGCTCTTGGCTGCACCACGACCCCCACGCCAGAACAGGTGCCTGAAGTCCTCCCATAGATCGGAGGCATAAGACGGGAGATCAATCTGCTTTGTCGCCATCGGGCTTTACGAGATTGACTGCGAAGCCAGTAGGGAGAGGATTTTCAGGGTCAGAGCCGAGAAGTCGCGCATCCCTCCACTCCTGACTACGGCGGTTCTTGAGCCAGAATATTGCCGCCGTGACATCTGGAGCTATCTTTGCTCTAAATGGGGCATACACCGGCTCAGCCGCTTGAGCGGGCATGAATATTTTAACTTCATCCTGCTCGTATCCGATCGCTCGTTGATACAGGCTGCGCTCCACCCGATTGTCAGCAACTTCCTTGCCAATGATCAGCGCATTTGCAAACTCGGGCTTTGATGCACGCCAGTTATAAATGGTTCGGACACTGACCTGTAACATGTCAGCAAGCTCTTGGTCAGTCGCTCCTAAATCGCAAGCGCCCTTGGCTACAGCCAAAAACTCGTCTTTCCACTTCTCAGGCCGGGACATACGAAGCGCCCTTCCTAATGTTGTCGGTGGCCCATAGCGGCGCTAGGTTTGATAGTGACCAACATGCCGCAAACTGCTCAGAGTCGGTCAAATCAAATGAAGCGCATGGCCGAACGTGATCAACGTGCCAGCGCCCATAATTGTCCCAAGACATGCCATCCACAAACTGTCGCTCAAGATGGGCAACAATATCAGCCAACGAATACCCTAACCGAGAAAACAGCGCCCCATCTGTGTTTCCTTTCAAGGCAGACCACATGCGAGACCGGATAGCATTGCGTATGCGCGCAGAAGGATTGCTTGCCATGCGCATACGGCGCTGCGAGGCGCGTTCCTTTTTTTGGACTGCAATAAAACCTTGGCGGTCTTGCCGAATTATCAGAAGGCAAGCGTATAACCAGTCATCTTCTGTAGGTAAAAGCGCGAAAAAATCGGCTATTTCTTGATCGGTCGCGCCAAGCTCAGAAAGCTTAACAACTTGCCTTGCATAGTCATCACAATAGTCAGTTGGTCGTCCTGCTGGCATGGTTCTTGCTTATCCCTTTTCCGCGCTTGTGTCTAGTCCATGCTCATTATCTACCCAATCCTTGCGCGCTCCTGCTCTGTCTCGGTCATCTCATCCCCCCATGCTGTCCGGTGTCATGGAAACAATTTGACCGCCTGTTCCGGTATCCAAATCCGATGCTAGGCAAACGGCTTCCAGCGG
>Ga0154020_10004760_pt1 | contig 16114 bp, 28 predicted proteins | sample Klosneuvirus_201_FD_109709 | JGI IMG/M metagenome (GOLD analysis project Ga0154020, IMG submission 109709) | Active sludge microbial communities from wastewater, Klosterneuburg, Austria - Klosneuvirus_20160825_MG | ecosystem: Engineered > WWTP > Aerobic digester > Activated sludge | place...
AATTTGAATTTTATTATTGATGACAAATAATAACAATACCAAAAGGATTTATAACTAATGGATGAAGTATACCTAGATTTCTCTGGGCTATTTCTCATCCATTATTATATCCTTTTTTAATTGCATATATAATTCATGACTATATGTATAGTAAAAAATTTCCATATGAAATAACTAGAATTGAATGTGATGAATTTTTCTTATATAACTTAAGTTTAAATAACAAATTAATTTGACTATTATTTTACTTATGAGTAAGATATTGATGAGAAAAAAACTTTAAAAAAGATTTACCGTTCAATAAAAAAGATATTAAAAAATTTAGAATAAGTAATGAATATAAATATGGCTATGAATAATATAATGGAATTACTATCACAATACAAAGAAACTATATGATTGATAGTAACTTGAGCATCATGAAGCTTAGCTCATATGTTTAACAAATCTCTTAAATGAGAAACAATGTCTTTTAGAGAACATATGGCACACTTATTTATAAGTTGATTTGTATGATATATGGTATATTTATTATTAGAATATGCTAATATAGATTGAGATATAAGATGATTCATTATATGAATGTGTAGTTATTCATCTATACAAATAATATGAGCTATTGATATGTTTAAAGCAAAAGCAATATACAACTTAATAATTGATTTTATAAAATTTAAAATATGAAAATAAGAGACGAAGTAATATCAATGTTAATTGCAGGGTTTATATGATTTATAATATATAGCTCTTTTGTTAATATAACAGTTGATGATAAGCAGGATGTATTTCTTGCAGATAGACCAATGTATCAAAAAGAAATATGATTGATGCATAATAAACTAGATACAATAATTAATATTTTATCTGATAAATAAACTATCATGTGAAAACATTTAAAAAAAGTTCATTGAAGTAAAGAGTATTATGGTGAAATAGATTATCTTGCATTAGAAGAAAATATGTGAGATGAAGCTTCTATATCATGGATGTTATCTAAGATGTGAGAAGATATAACTTTAGAAATAAAAGATAGAATAGAAGAAGCTTTAATTAATAATTAATAAAAATGGCAAAGATTATAGACCCAGATAATTTAGTTAGAAGTACTACTAAAGTAAATTGTTGAACTAATTGAAATATATGGATAGATACTCCAACAAAAAAAATAATGTTAAGATCATTTTGAAGTTTAACTACAGATTGAGTTACATTACAGGCAGTATATTCATTTATTAAAGAAGAATGGAAAGATGATTCAATACTTATTAAATTCCCATTTCCATTTATATCAATTACAAATGAATCATTTGAATTAATTAATTGATGGGATTTTGAAGATACTACAAGTAAGAATTTATTAAGAGATGGTTGATGGGCATTAAAAGATTGAGCATGATTATCTCAAGAAGAATATGCTAATATTACTACATTAGGTTCATTTAACAATGCAGGTACTGATTTAGCATATGTATTACAATCAGCTGTATGAACTCCTACAGACATAGTTTTAACTTGACCTGTAAATCAAGCAGTAAAAATATATTGAGATGCTACACATTGAAATTTTGATTATAGATGATTCTTTAAAATATTCTTAAGAGAACAAGCTAAAACATATGATTCATATGATTTACTTACAGCACAAAATATTGCATCATTAACATATAAAAAATATGCGATGCCGTTATCAAATGCTACTGATCTTAAAGTAACAGAGAATGATATAACAGTAGATGCATATTGAGTAACTATTACTTGGTATTGAGTACCACAAGTAAGAAGTATAGGTTGATCTAATTATAACTTTAATATTATCATTAATGGTAATAATAAAACAGCTGAACAAATATATATGTCTGTTCAAAGTAAATTAAGAAAAGCTACAGATATAGATAATTGAGCATGAAGTGAAAGATGAGATATATCTGATGCAATGTTACAATTCGTATGAGATACTTTAAAAACAAAATACACTACTGATGGTTGAGTATATATAGATAATTTTCAAACTGCAGATACTAACAGATTAGTATTTGTAGATAATACATGATCTGAAAGGACATTTCCTTTTGTTGCTTCAGGTTCATTAAACTTCAATGATAACTTAGTTAACGATACTGATTGAAAATATTGGATGTTCTTTACATCTGTATGAACAAATAACTTTTGAGATACTGATGCAATAATAGTTAATAATTCAACTTGAACACCTATAACATGAAGTATAAATTCAAATTCAGTTTCATTTGATTTTGATTATGATGGTAATGTACAATGATGAAGAACAGCATGAACAAATGCTGATGTAACTATTGTTGCTATATGACTTGATAAATGACAATATGTAGTTGCTACATGAACAATTACAAGAAGTAATGCAAATAATTTTACTTTAACTTCAGCATTAGAAAGAAACTATTCTAATCCTATTTAATAATTAAATGATTATGAAATATCAAGTAATAAAAACTACAGATAATAAATTCTTATGAGTTATATTTGAAGTAGATGAACTTAATATACCAGTTGCAGAAGCAGTAACTGGTTTTAAGTTTGATACAATGAAACAAGATTGAAATCTATTTACATTCATATCTTCAAATTATACTTGAATAATTAAACAAATCTAATGGCAACATTTACAATAACTACAACAGCTAATATAGATACACTAACAGCTAAAGCTGGTGGTGATTTATATAATGTTAATGGTTGAACATTAATTATAGATCAAGATTCTAGAGTATGATTAAATCAATCAACTGCAACATCATTATGAACTATTACATTATCAGCATCTTTATGAGGTAATGTTAATATAGATTGAACTTGAATATGGATGATACCATATACTTGATGAAGTTGAAATGTACCTGCTTGGAATACAGTAATAACTAATTGAACTTGAAGTTGAAAACTTATATGAGTTCATTCAGCATTAACTGCAGCATCAACAGCTACTTGAGCAGCTATGCCAGTAACTTGATTTTTAAGAGTTAAACAAAAAACTTGATCATATCAAGCTTGAGCATTAACTTGATTAACAGCAACAGCTAGTGATTCAGGTAGAGTATGATGGATAGAATTAGTATGAGATGATGCATCTACTATTGCAGCTAATCGTTTATGAGTATTTAATATTACAGGTTCTTGGTATGAAGTATGAACTACAAATGGTACAAGTAACCAAACAATGCAAATACCTAATAATGGTTTACTTAGATATGCAGCATGAGTATTTATAGAAAAATCAGTATGAAGTTGAGATTATGAATTTTATCCAAATGCATGAACTACAACTACAACTTGAACAGAATCAGTTAGAGGTAAAGTAGTATGGATAGATAATACTTGATTAGTTAGAATAGGTAACTCTTGAGCTGCTACAAATGGTTATACACCAGTTACTTGATTAAAAGTAGTTATAGGTAATATATTCTTTGAATGTTGTACTACAGCAGCAAGAACAGCTAATGTAATACCAAATGCTACAATAGCAACAAGATATGATTTTACTACTACAGGTTGATGAGTATTAAATATAGATAAATGTAATATGGCTTGGTACTTATCTTGTACTCAAGCATATTCAGTACAAGTTAGTAACAGTTGATTTATAGATTGAATACTATTATCAGAAGTTGCAACTCCTATGAATTTTACAAAAGTATGAGTTTGAAATAAACCAACAACAGCCCTACTTGTTTCATCTCTTACGATTACATATTGTTTTGCTTGATGAACTTTTACTGATTGTGTATGGACGAGAGTATCTATGGCAGCATCAGGGGCGCATACCAATACTTTTACAGATATAGATTGATTCACTTTTATCAGGGATACAATCCGTGCAAATACAATTCGTGCCAATGCTACAACATATGGACTAAATGCGACTCGTATGAAGAACTGTACATTTACAGACTGTGTAATGATACAATGACCATATACACTAACAACTTGTGATAATATATCATTCACTGGGACAGTATATTGTAACGCAGTAAGTTGAACAACAGTCACTACTTATGCGACTTATGTATGGCTTGCAACTAGTAATACAATAAATTGTACATTCTCTTGACTAACAATGCCTATAACAAATACTCAACCATATACTGCACTCCTTGCTATGTCTACATGATGTGCAAATAACAAGCTACGCAATATAGGAACTCGTGTTGCACCACTTACTATGTGAAGTACAAATGCTTGCTGATTAATATACTCACTTTCAACTTGATGTTTTAATACAAAAGTACAAAGAGTATATGTATCAAATACAAGAACATGAATAATGACTTGAGATAACTCATCTAAATGAGTAATAGAAGAAAATGTATTTTGAGATTATGCAGATGCAGTAGATGTAATGGCTGTACTTAATATGGAAAGGAAATGAATGTGATGAACTTGATCTTTAACAGCACAAACATCAGTTTATTGAACACATTGGAGAGATTGATTTATAAGTACTACAGTATGAAGAATAGCAATACTTATGAATGAAGCTACATCAGAAACATCATCACAAGTATTATTAGTAAATGGTTCTAATTTTACAAGTGCTTGATGATTATATATGCCAGTTATATGACATAGTGTAACATTCACAATGCCTAATTATATATTATGACATACATGATTTTCAAATACAGCATTAGTTATGGCTTGATGAACATCAACAAATTATAATTATAATTATTCTATAGATAAGAATGATTGAAATTGATTTAGCACAATGACTACTTCAAATTATACTGCAACAACATTATGAACAGCATTAAATGCTATCACATGAATAGATGCAAGTAAATGATTTAAACTTAAATTAAAAATAACTACAACTGTAACAAATACTACAGCAATAACTTCAGTATATTTAGTTACTACTACAACAACTACATCACAAGATTATCAATATCCACTTGATGTAGTTACATTAGAATTAACTTGATTACAAACTTGAAGTGAGGTAAGAGCATATTTATGAACTGATCCTAATACAGTAACTGAATTATGATGAACAGAATCATCTTGAAGTACATTTAGTTTTACACATGATAAATGATGACAAGTATGATATATACAAATATTTGCATTATGATATAATCCAATTACACTTAACTTAACTTATTCAAGTTCTAATATAAGTATACCTATTCAACAAATACAAGATAGATGGTATAGTAATCCTTAATAAATTTATATGGCAAAAGTAATATTTGATTGACCAAATAAACTGATAGTAATAAATACATGAATTACAGATATAGATGTAAAGGTAGATATATATAGTGATTGGAAAGAATGGTTTATGATTTCTGACAATTCAAAATATCTACCTGCTATTCGTGCTGTATGATGAGATCCATTACCATGAAGTAAGGCATTATGAATTACTTACTTCTTAATGAATTGATGGAAGATAAGACCATATGAATGAAATCATACATTAAATATAAATGGTAATTTATATACTGAATCGTGAGATTCACCATATGTATCTACATTATGAAATTATAATGTTATGCTTATAAGTTCAGTTAGTTCATTAGTTGAGATAGTTACTTCTAATTGATGAAGTTGATGATGATGAGCTACTCCAGAAGAGATATGGAATTATGAAACAAGAGAGCTTACAAGATATCAAACAGTAGCTTGAGGTAATATAGTAAAAGATAATTCTGATAAACTAATTAGTACAGTTAAAGATTTAGAAAAGACTATTAAAGATATTAATAAAAATGAATCTAAGAAAGAATCAAATAAAGAACTTGAGGTAATTACAAATAAGTTAAATGATTTAATGCTTAACATATCTAGTATAAATAGTAATATCAATACTAATGATATACAAGATATTAAAGATTCAGTAGATAAAATGAATAAAGAATATTCAGTTATAACTAAAGAGATTAATAAAATAAATATACCAGAGATAGATTATTCTTTTATAAGTTGAATTGAAGAACAAATAAAATCTATTAACTTAAAATTTAATACTGAAATAAATACATTTAAATGAGCTATAGAGAATGATTTAAGTAATATAGTACAAACTATAGCAAACATAAATAATAATGATTTAAAGGCTGAATTAAATACTAATAAAAAGGAAATAGATAAACTTACTTCTATGTTACAAATAGTATTAGATACTATTAAAAAAGATAAGCAAGAAAAAGCAGAATCTAGACAAAAAGAATTAAATGATATTAAACAAGTTGTTAGGGAAATAGAAATACAATATGAAGATTAATTTTTAATAAACTAAATATGGAATTATATAATCAAAAAAAACAAGATGAAACAAATTATGCTTGTACTATATATACATTTTGTCATATAATATTATTTGATTATTGAATTAGAATAGATGATCATTTAATAATTAAGTTTACATATGTATTAGAAAAACTATGAGTATTCTTTAGATTATCATGAGCTAAGTTTGATGTAATATATCCTGCAATGGTTAAATATGTTAATGTTAGATATTGAATTAATTTAAAAATAAAACAATCTACTATATCTAAATGATTAGATGAAGTAAATACATGGTCATTATGATTAAAGAGACTAACAATTAAAGGTCAAAAATTAGGTACTGATGATTGAGTATTTACTAAAGATGATGTTGATAAGGCATTAACATTTAAAAATGCTTATGGACATAATTATTGTGTTAAAAAAGGTAAGGCTTGATTATGGATAGTAATAGATTCATATAATTGAGTACATTATAATTGTGATATAGAAGTATTAAAGTATTGAGTTGCTAAATGATTATTCTATGATACAGCTAGAGCAATAATACCATGAGATGCTTTTACTGAAAGATTACAAAAATCATTAATATATAAAGCTAAGAAATTCTGAAGAGCTTTAAATGAAGAAGAATTAAAAAATACAATTAAAGATTTAAGATAAGACTACAAAATAATTTAAACTTATTTATATAATCAAATAAAATACTATATTGAAATGAATATAGTATTTTTTATTTGCATTATATTTTTTATTTATATAATGAAATTACTTTACTTATAACAAATATATATATATGAAACTTAAGATATATGATTTTGAAATAGAAGAAGATAGATCTTGATATATACTTAGAGAGTTCTGAATAATTAAAAATATTAAGGATTGAATTGAAGTTGAAAGATATTGAGAAAAGGATGCAGTATATCCATCTACATTAGAGAATTGTTTTAAAAGAATATTACATTCTTATAAAAAGAATAAAGATATTACATTAACATTAGAACAATATATAGAAGAAATTAAAAGAATTAATACAGAATTTTTAATTGATTTAAAAGAAACATTATGAAAATAACTAAATTAACATTATGGGAAAGTATTAAAATGGAATATTATATACTAAAATTTCTAATTACAGATAAATATGAACAAGAATTAGAAAGATTATTTAAAAAGAAATATAATTTAGAAGATAAAGAATATTAATATGCATACATTATACTTTGTAAAATATTTAGATTGAAGTAAATTCATGGAGTACAATATACCTACTGATAGTAGAGTAGATTATTTTACACAGAAAGAAGTTTCTGATGAAGAGTTTAATAGATTATCTGATGATGTTAAAACAACAGTTAATGAAATTAAAGATTTAATTAATAATATAATTTAATATGATTGTAGCTAAATTTGAAAATAAAACTAAAGAACAAATCTATAATAGAGATTGAAAGATATGTGTAATATGTTGAACTAATTCACAATTACAATTTCATCATGTATTTTTTTGAACAGAAAGTAATTATGAATCAAATAGAAATCAAGCAGATCAATGAGTTACTATATGTTGTGATTGTCATTTACTAGCACATTCTTGTAAACAATGAGAATGAGTAAGGCAAGAAGCTATAGATTATTTAAATAACTTATAAGTATATGGAAATTAGAACAATACGATTAGCAGATCTTTATAAAATAAAGATACAAGATAAATCAGAAGAACAAATAAATAATGAAATACAATTTAATATAAGTGATAGAGTAAGTGGAAAAGTTTCTACATATAAAGCATTATGTAAAGTGCCTAATATAATTAGTTATCTTATAGAACATTCAATTAACAATAAATAATATGTGATACTCTTATAAACAAGCAGTAGAAATATTTGGTAAAACTAAAGCTGATGAATTATTTAATAAAGCTTGAGTTAAAATAAAAGAGAAACCAATAGCTAAATCTACTAGAGATAAAATAAATAAAACAAATGAGAAATTAACTGAATATGAAATATGTAAAGTATTTCATGAACGGTTAGATAATAATTTAATTAAACATACTCATACTGCAAATGAAGCAGGTCAATCATGAACAATGAATATAGTTATAATGATGAATAAAAAGAAAGCTATATGAGTTAGTTCTTGATTTCCAGATTATACAATATATCTAGATTGAAAATTATGAAGCTATACTTTATATATAGAGATGAAAAAATTCAGATGAAAGAAATGATGATTGAATTGATCTACAATATCTGAAGAACAAATAGCTTGGATAGATTATCTTAAAACATGTGTAGGTTCATATGCATGATTTGCACATTGATATGATGAAGCTATTGAATTAGTTGAACAAACTAAATTATTAATTAATAAATAAATATGATATTTGAAAAAATAAGAAATGTTAGAAATCCAGAGAGAGCTAATTTAAATGATTCATGAATTGATTTCTTTATACCAGAAGATTTAACTAATGATTGAAAATGAAATATGTTACCAGTTGATATTAATTGAAAACATATTATTGTTATATATCCTTGAGAATCTATATTAATACCATTATGAATAAAGGTTAAATTAGACTACTGAACAGATTTAACATTTGTTAATAAGAGTTGAATAGCAAGTAAGACTTGAGTAATCGTATGAGCTTGTCTTATAGATAAGGGGTATATATGAGAATTAGTATTAAATTTAATTAATACTAGTGTTGAAGTTATAGAATTTAAACTATGACAAAAGATAGTTCAATGAGTTATAAGAAATGTTAATTTATCATTACCAATGGAATGAATAGTTAATGATATAACTGAAAGATGAGAATGATGATTCTGATCTACTTGAATATAAAACAAAAAAGTCCAGACTGCTAGGATATGACTTTAAACTATATACTAGATTTTATATAATAATATTTTATATTATGACAAATGCTATTGCAAAAATGGATCCATCAATGTTGGAAAGAGGATCTCAAAATGTTGGTTCAACTAGTGCTTATGATTATTTACATAAAGTATCAATATATAATCCAGATTATTCTAAATGAGATCAAATGGATTTAACTAAAGCTTGATTATTTAGATTAAGAGAAGCAGGTACAGGTGAAGAAAAAATGATTGAAACTTTTAAATTCTGATTATTAGCTATTGCTAAAGTAATGAGTGGTAAAGTTGTTTTATTAAATGAATTAGGTGATACACTATTAAATGATAAATGAGAACAAGTATCTCAATTCTTTTATACTAGTGAGTATGGTCAATTTTCTAAAAAGACAGATGCTATCTGATTTAGAAGTATGACTAGTAAACCACAATTCTTTACAAGAGAACAATTATTCTCAATGCTTACATCACCAAATATTAATGGAGCAATTAATCCATTCTTTACATGGGGAAAGAAAGCTGATAATACTAAATATAAATCTACAGAAATTAAAGATCAAACAATTATATTTTGAGAATTTATAGGCTGACAATATGCTTGAGAATATTTTATGATGTATGTTAAGAACTCATCATTAGGTATTACATATAAAGCTTGAGAACAAGTAGTTCCAGAATATGGTACATTAATGCATGCTATAAATGTTGAATGAGTTAAAGCTTGGAATGAAGCTACAGGTAAAACAGTTAGAAGTGTTTCACCAGATCAATTAGATATTAGTTTAAGTTTAGTAACTAAAAACTTTAGTAATAAAGATTTTAATATAGCTGAATTTAAATTTAGTAATCTTACTTGAATGAGAAAGAATAACTTAGAAGATGTTCAATATATTAAAGAATTAAGAGAAGCTTACTTTATAGAAAGATTCTGAAGTATGCAATCACCTAGTAATGTTAGAATAGAATGAACTAATGCTGTAGTTGATTTCAAATTTGAAGTACCTACTGAAGTTAAATGAGTCTTAGAAGTAGCAGATGAAATACAAGAAGCTGATGTTGAAGAAGTATTCTCTAAACCAGAAGCTAAACCTCTAGCCTCTAAAGAAAATATCAGTGTAGATAAAATACCATTTTAAACAAAGCTAGATTAATTTCTAGCTTTTATTTTATAATCATATAAATATGATAACAAGATTTAAACAAATAATATTTACAGATAAAAAGAAAGATGGTAGTCCATTAATGAAATGAGATAAACCATTTAAAATGTTACATATAGAATTAGAAGATTGAAAATGGATTTCTAAATTTTATAAGTATGATGAAGAATGTCCTGAATTAAATACTACTGATATGTATAATGTAGAGTATAAAGAAAATGGTATTTACTTTAATATAGTTTCTATATATAAAGTACCAGAAGAAATATTGTGATTAGATAAAGATGAATATAATGATCCTGATTTACAAATAATATAATAACTATGAATCTTAAAGAGTTCTGTGAAAAACACTGATATACAATAAAAGATAGAATAGATTTTGAATGGGATAGATATTGAGATTGAATACCATCAATAACAACTATACTTAAATTAATTAATGATCAATGATTAGAATATATTAAAAAGAATTATTCTAAAGAATTAGAAGTAGCTTGTGATAATTGAAAGATAGTTCATAAAGATGCAGAAGACTTTTTTAAAAAGGATTGAAGTTCATTTAAAGTATCACCACAGATTATGAAGTTCCATGTATTATATGGAATTAAATCTATTGCGCTTGAAGAGAGAGTTATTAAAGATGGTATACAAGGTAACATAGATTTAATAGCACACTCACAGATGTTAGAAACAATACTTAATATTGATTATAAGAATACTCAACTTCAATCACCTAAATACTTTGTACAACTAATGTGATACAAATATTTGAATTGATATGATTGATTACTAGTATATGCAGGTAAATGAAAGTTAAAAGTAGTATTAGTACCAGATGAATACTATGATGTATTTATTGAATTAAAAGATTTATTTTTTAAACTAAAAGAATGACAACAGTAATTTGCAGAAAGATAAAATGATGATATGAATTAGCAGCTGACACTAGAATTAATTGATGAAATATAATGTTAAAGGAACAGAATAAAATAATAACTTGAGTAATCAAATTAAAATCTTGAGAAGAGATTGATATGTTATTATCATATACTTGAGATGTAATACATCATAATTTAATAAATAATATATTAGAAGATATTAAATCATTACCAGATTCAGATAGACCTAGTGATAGATATGTGTATTTTAAATTAATACATAATTCATTAAAAGAAATATCTTGAATAAAAGATATGTATTATACTATAATTATAGTTACTCCAAATGAAGCAGCAATAATAAATGATACTTGATTCATTGAGAATATATATGATTTCTGATCTATATGAAGTTGATATGAATTAGCAATATGAATATATTTAGCTGATCCAGAATTAGATATAACTGAATATTTTAAGTTAATATCTACTAGAGATATAAAGACTAGTTCTAATTTTACTTATAAACAAATAATAAAACATGCTTAATACTCAAGATGATTTTTTAATACAAGCTAATAAATGAAGTAATATATTACTTGAATGAAATCCATGAACATGAAAGACTTATATAACAAAAGAGTTTATTAAGACTTTAGTTGAAGAATGAAAGAATATAGTAGTAGTTGCACCAACAGGTATAGCAGCTATTAATATAGAATGAACTACAATTCATTCAGCATTTAAAATACATCCATGAGATTTAACTATAGTACCTAGACAGAATATAGATTGGACAACTATAGATACAATTATATTTGATGAAGTATCTATGGTATGACCAGATATGTTTGATTTCTGTGAGAAGATAGTTTCTACATATGTAGATAATTGAAAAGTATTCTGATGAATACAAATAATTATAGTATGAGACTTTGATCAATTACCACCAGTATATAGAAAAGTAGAACCAGAAGAAAAAGAATACTATGATATGTTAATTGCTTTATATGGATGAGATAAATGTATAGATTCATTTTCTTATAAGAGATGATGATTTATAAATGTAAATCTTGAAGAACCTCGTAGACAAAAAGATGAAAGATTACTATCTGTTATTACAGATATTAAACAATGAAATCTTAGAGCTATACAAAGACTTCAAAGAACTTGATGGACTAATGAACAATGGAATGAATCAGTTCATATAATGCCTTATAATGATATGGTAAATGCATTTAATCAACAAGCATTTGATAAGATAAGTGAAAAAGAAATAACATTTAATGCAAGAGTTATTTGAAAGTTTAATATAAAGAATGTATTAACACCAGATATATTAAAGTTAAAACAATGATGTAGAGTAATGATAACAAAGAACTTGAAGAATTGATTAATGAATTGAGATCTATGATATGTAGTTAAAATAGATGATTGAGTTGTTGAATTTAAATCAGATAGATTATGAGCATCAGTTTATATAGTTCAAGAAACTTGGGAACAATATGAATATCTTAATTGAGAAAAAGTAACTGTATGAAGTTATACACAGATACCACTTAAATTAGCATATGCAATTACAATACATAAAGTTCAAGGTTTATCATTAGATAAAGTTATAGTACATTATATACCGAGTATGTCTCGGCAACAATTATATGTAGCAGTATCAAGAGCTACTAATTATGAATGAATATTTATAACATGAAAATAATATGATAACAATATCTCGTGAATGAGTTTATGTACTTCGTGAAGATATAGATAGTAATGAAGATAATCAAATAAAAGTATTATGAGATTTTATAGAAAAGAATTGAATAAAACTAATAGATGATTATCTTCCATTACTTGATACTTACGCAAAGACATTAAGAATTAATTGATACAATGTTGAAAGATTTTAATTACTAATATTTATATATGCATATAATAGTTTGTAATGATTGTAATACTAGAACAACATCTAATATAAAATTAGAATATTGTCCTAATTGTAGTAGTAATAATATAGTATGAGATTATGAGTTGTGAGAAGAAGTATTATCAATGTAGGAAGATGGCTAAACAAAAAGCTAGAGTACTAACATTAAAAGAATGAAAAAAATTTATAGTATATAAATGTGATAAATGTTCTATGTTTCATTTAACAACTAAATCTACAATTAAACAAAAACAATTCTTCAGGAAACAAAAGTACATACTACAAAATATTGAAGAACAATAGATAGCTATATGTTATTTTTTAAATTTAAAAATATGAATGAAGTAAAATTTATTAAATGAAAAAATGTATGAACTAAGACAGATGATATAGTTACTATATGGGTAGAAACAAATGAGAGAACATTTGATATATTAAAGAAATCTTATGATAAGATAATTGATATTAATATAAGTTATCTTGATTTTAAGTTTGATTTAAAATGTACTATAAATGATTCAAGTAGTTCTACATCGTGGAATAAAGATCATTGAGTATGTAAATTAGATATCTTAAATTGAGATATAATACCTACTGTAGTTTTTAATAAAGGTAAAATAGTTTTAACATTTAATAATTAAACAATGATTAAGAATATAAAAATAAATTATCCAGACTTTAAATTAGAAGTATCAGAAGAATTTAAATGATGAGTTAATGTATTAGAGAAAGATAATTGATATGGTAAGACAGTAATACTTAATACAATATTAAGTATGTATACTTGAAAGTATCAATGAATAGGTAAGAAACAATATCCTAATGGTACAGCACAAATAGTTTATACTGAAGATTGAAAAGATAAACAAGCTGTACTAATGAAATGATCATGGATATGATGACCATCATTGAATCCACTATATAGATGGACTCAAGTATGAGAGTTCTTTAGAAGTACTAAGAGTACTAATGAACAAAGAGATATCTTAGTTCAACTACTATGATTAGACTATGATACATTCATGTTAGATAAAGTAGAATGATATTATGATTGAATGCTTAAAGAATTAGAAACTCAATTAAAGATAGCTAATTCTAATGAATGATTAATATTAGAAGACATAACTAGATTAGAGTGATTATTGTTTCCTATAGAAGAGAAAGTATTTCCAGCTATAGAAAGATACAAAGAAGATTTAGCATTGCTACAATCTAAAAAAAATGAGTATAACAATAATGTTTATACTAATAACGCAGAGAGGAATAAACTTATATTAGAGATATCTCAATCAAATAGTTATATAATTGATGAAGAAAGAAAGTTAGCTGAACTTAGATTAGATTATACTTCACAAGAAAATGCTTTATGTAAGACTTGTAATCAAAGTATACCATTAGATACTAACAAGTTGTTAACAATTACTGAAAAATGAAAAGCATCATCATGATATATTAAAAGAGAAAAAGCTAATCTTGAATGATTAAATAATAAATTAAAATCTATTGATAAATGAATATTAATAATTGAAGAAGATAATGAAAAGTTAGCTAAGCTATTTAATATTGAATTAGATGTACCACCAGAGGAAATGTATAAAGCTAAAGAAGATTATGAATTAAGTATATATTCACAAAAGACTTATACTAAAGAATTAGATTTAAAGAAACAACAATTACTATCTTTAAATCACCTAGATTTAGAATCTAAGATTGAATTAATTAAAGAAGCTAATAAAGAGTTTGTTAACTTACTAGAAACTAAAGTTAAAGAAACTTGATTAAATGTAGAATTATTTAAAGTATCTAAAGAATGAAATGTATCTAGTACATTTAAGATAATGAATAAAGAATGAATTGAATATACTGAACTAAGTACAGGTAATAGATTACTATTAGAAATAGAAGTAGCAATGCTATTTGTAAAAACTCTATGATTAGATTTAATACTAATAGATGAAGCTGCTGTAATAGGTAAGAATATATTAAATGAAGTTCTTAACAAATGTGAATGAGTACAAATAATTATGAGTAAACCTACTTCATGGAAACTTAAATAAATATGGAATACAAATGAAAATTTCAAGAATGAGATATAGTTAATTATCACCTTATCGTAAAAAGATATGGTGATAATCATATCTTAGTAACTTGTCCTAAGTGTAGAAGTTATGTAATTAAATCTAGGAAATCAATAGAGAATCATTTATGATGTAAAAATTGTAGAAAGAAATATTTATATTATACATATATATATTGAATACCTGCATGAGTTATATCATTGAAGTTAAGAAGATGATGGACTATGAATCAAGTACTATGATTAGAACCTAGAAAAATTAAGTCAGAAGATTTCTCTATGAAAGATCTTAAATACTTATGAAAGATTAATTCTTCTTTATATGAAGAAAATTTACAATTAGAAAAGAATGCTTTATTTAGATATAAAATAAACAAATGAAAAATATAAAAGAAAATATTATATCAGTATGTACTTATATAATTAATACTGAAGAAGATAATTATAATAGTTCAGAGTGTAAAGATAATCATGTATATGAATTAGCTAAATGAATACTTAATAATATAAATAATATATGAAAAGAATAATACTAGATAATATAGAATGATTAAATACTTTAAATAAGAATTGAATAAATAATATTAAAGAAACATTAAGCCAACAAGCATTACATATAATAGAACATATGCAACATATGCTTGATGTACTAATACAAAATAAACTAGAGCAAGATAAAATAATAAAAGAATTATTACAAGAAGATAGTAATATGATTTGAAGATTGTAGTCTTGTCCTTTAATCACCATAAATTACTTTGGTGATTTTATTTTTTTTAAACACTATTATTAATTAACCCCCTTATAAAAATATGAAAGAATTAATAACATATACTATATTAATAATATTAGTATTAACCATAAATGTTTGGATTTATTTTTTTGCTGATTGTAAAGTAATCTGATTTTTA
>Ga0154020_10004761_pt1 | contig 16111 bp, 13 predicted proteins | sample Klosneuvirus_201_FD_109709 | JGI IMG/M metagenome (GOLD analysis project Ga0154020, IMG submission 109709) | Active sludge microbial communities from wastewater, Klosterneuburg, Austria - Klosneuvirus_20160825_MG | ecosystem: Engineered > WWTP > Aerobic digester > Activated sludge | place...
CCGAGCTGGATTCGAACCAACATAGTCGGTACCAAAAACCGAAGTCCTGCCATTAGACGATCGGGCAATTTTGAATTGAGACGGCAAAAATACTAATTTTTTAAAATATCCAAACAAAATTGTGAAAATATACCCCCTTTCAAAGGCCTGATTTCCCGAATAAAACAAGATAAATACTATCTTCGCAAACATTTGAACCCTCATGATGACTAAAGAATTCAAGCGACTAAACAACCTCATCGGCTGGCTGGTTTGGGCCATTGCCACGTTTACTTACGTTTCCACCATTGAACCCACCGCAAGTTTTTGGGATTGTGGGGAATACATTGCCTGTGCCTATAAGTTGGAAGTTGGTCATCCTCCGGGAGCGCCTTTCTTTTTGCTCATCGGTAGGTTTTTCTCCTTACTTGGTGGTGGAGACCCGGCCATCGCCGGCATGATGATCAACGTGATGAGCGCACTCTGCAGCTCGTTCAGCATTTTATTTTTATTCTGGTCCATCACCCGTATCGGTATTCGCGCTTATAGCAAAAAAGTGAGTGAACTCAGTAAGGCTCAACACTGGGCAATTCTTGGAGCAGGCCTTGTTGGTGGTTTGGCTTATACCTTCTCCGATTCCTTCTGGTTCAGTGCGGTAGAAGGAGAAGTTTATGCCATGTCTTCCTTATTTACGGCTATCGTGTTTTGGGCCATTTTAAAATGGGACGAAGAAGACACCGAAAACCCCGTGGCCGCCATGCGCTGGTTGGTGCTCATTTCCTACCTCATTGGATTATCCATAGGTGTTCACTTGCTTAACTTACTCGCCATTCCTTCCATTGTATTTGTTGTGTATTACAAAAAATACAAATTTACCTGGAAGGGGTTTCTTTACGCCGGTGTATTTTCTATACTCTTGCTCGGCTTTGTACAAAACATCATGATTCCCAAACTGGTTAAGTTTATCAGTGATTACGAAGTGTTTTTCACAAACAAAGCGCATTTGGGCTTCAGCACAGGAACAGTTATCTTTTTTATACTCCTGGTTTTTTCGCTTGTCTCCCTGATTCGTTACACCATCAATAAAAATGAAAAGTTTTACAAATGGGGGTATTACTCACTGATTGTTTTTTCACTGTTTGCCATAATCTCTGCGCCAAGTGGCGGAGGTATGTTCACACGCTTGCTTGTGCTGGGCGGTATCATCTATGGCATACGCCAATACAAAAGCAAAACCATCACCCTCAACGCCATCTTTCTAAGTTTCGCAACACTCCTGATTGGTTACTCTTCGTTTTTTGTTTTGGTTATTCGTTCTCAGGCTAATCCCCCCATGGATGAAAATGATCCGGAAAACGCCACTAATTTATTGTCCTACCTTCTTCGTGAACAGTATGGCGATTTCCCTTTAGTATATGGACAGTATTACAACGCCCCTATGGCGCCAAGAAATGACTTTGGAGATGCTGACCCGCTTTTCGGAAGGGATGAAAAAAACGGAAATTACAAGATCATCGACGATAGAAAAAAATCGGTTGTTAAATATGAAAAAGAATTTTGTACAGTTTTCCCTCGAATGTACAGTGGGCAACAGCACCACGAGGCAGGATACCGGTATTGGGGGAATGTAGAAGATCACCACCGCAACAAATTGGTGGAAGGCCGCGATGGAGAGCCTGAAACCGTTCAGATCCCCACCATGGCAGCTAATCTTACATACCTGCTGAGTTACCAGATTAACTACATGTATTTACGGTATTTCTATTGGAATTTTGTGGGTCGCCAGAACGACATGCAGGGCACCACAGGAAATAACATGGATGGCAACTGGCAGTCAGGAATTAAACCCCTTGATGATTTTAAACTCGACACAGATACCGCTCAAAAAATATACCGCGACAAAAACAGCAAGGCAAACAATTCATTCTATGCCCTGCCCCTCATACTTGGTTTGTTGGGTGCCTATTTTCACTACAAAAGAAGACGCCAGGATTCATGGATTGTACTCAGTTTCTTTTTACTGACAGGCCTGGCCATTGTGGCTTACCTCAATCAAACACCATATCAACCCAGGGAAAGGGATTATGCCTACGCAGGAAGTTTTTATGCCTTCGCTATTTGGATAGGTTTAGGTGTGCTATACCTTTTTGAAGTTCTCAGCAAAAAATCAATGACCACGTTCACTGCTATCGGCGCCACCGGTCTTTCTCTTGTTGTTCCAGGCATCATGGCCTTTGAGGGCTGGGACGATCACAACCGATCACTCAGAACCCTTTCACGCGACGTGGCCATTAACTATTTGCAAAGTTGCGCCCCTAATGCTATACTTTTCACCAATGGGGATAACGACACTTTCCCATTATGGTACGCTCAAGAGGTTGAAGGCATACGTACCGACGTTCGTGTTGTTAATCTTAGTCTTTTGCAAACCGACTGGTACATTAAACAGATGCGCCGTGCAGCCTACGACAGTAAACCCGTACCTTTTTCAATACCGGAAGAAAAGCTTGAGGCCTCCAAACTGGAGTATATTTTCATTAATACCCAAAACTCTCAGCCTGTAAACGTTAAGCAGGCCATTGAAATGGCCACCAGCGATGACTACAACACAAAAATTGAAAATGGTGGAGAACTGATTGACATTTTACCTTCAAAAAATCTTTTCGTGAATGTGGATAGCATGCAGGTTATGAAAAATAAAGTAATCGACATCAAAGACACGGCTCGCCTGAGCAAACGCATCAGTTGGGTTTTAAGTGGAAGAAGCATGATTACTAAAAATGACTTGATGGTTCTCGACCTGGTTGCCAACAATAATTGGGAACGTCCTATCTATTTTGCTGTCACAACAGGAGACGAAGCTTATGTAGGACTAAAGGACTATTTTCAACTTGAAGGTTTGGCTTACCGATTGGTTCCCATAAAACAAACTCCATCAGAATCAGCTCAGGGCGGAAGGGTAAACACCAGTGTGATGTACGACAATTTAATGAACAAGTTTTACTGGGGAGGCATGGATAAACCAGGGGTTAACCTTGATGAAAACTGTATGCGTATGGCCGGAAACCTGAGAATGCAAATGGGTATTTTGGCCGGTGCATTAATCAACGAAAATAAAAAGAAAGAGGCGGTTCAGGTACTTGACAAATGTTTGACAGTAATGCCTGAAGAAAATGTACCTTTTGATGCCACCATCTTTACAATTTGTGCCGCTTATTACGAATTGGGTGAAACCAAAAAAGCCAACGAATTGGCTAAAAAACTTTTCGATATTTATGAAGGCGATCTCAGAATTTACAACAGTCAAAAACCTAACCGAAGAGCCGCTTACGGTAGAGACATTGCTCAGGCTAAGGAAATACTGAAACGCGTCACCTCTCTCACACAGCAATTCAAACAAGATGAATTAAATAAAAACTTTATGGGCAGACTAAATGGTTTACTAACGGCCGAAGATTTTGAACCGGAGGAACGCAGCCCGCAGCTGCCGTAACCTGAGTTGTCCTATTTTTAGCTGATCGTATGTTACTCATACAGCCAAGACGTTTTCTGAGAAAAATATATCCGAAAGCGCTTTGGCATTATGGACGTGAAGAAAAAACCATCTACCTCACCTTTGATGACGGACCAATTCCGGGAATAACCGAGTGGGTATTAGACGAATTAGCCAAACACAGAGCCAAGGCTACTTTTTTTTGCGTAGGGGCTAACATCATGAAAAACTTTTCCGTTTTCAGCAGAGTTGTTGATGAAGGTCACAGTGTTGGCAACCACAGCATGTTTCACAGCAAAGGATTTTCGGTGTCACTCAAAAATTACATGGACGAAACCGATGCCTGCCAAAAACTCATTGGGAATAATCTTTTCCGCCCGCCCTACGGCCAAATGAAACGCGGACAATACAGGGCTTTGATCAAAGAAGGATACAAGGTAGTAATGTGGGATGTGATCAGTTACGACTATGAAAAAATAAGTCCCGACCGTTGTTTAAACATTGTGCTTAGCAACACCCGCCATGGCAGTATTGTTGTATTTCACGACAACATAAAGGCGGAACAGAATTTAAAGTACAGCCTGCCGCGTCTGTTAGAGCATTACGGGAACTTAGGCTACACCTTTAAAGCCATTGACTTTAAAAACAAATTGGTAAATCAACCCTGATTTTTGGATTTATAAAGTGGTACGGTACTGCAGGGCTCGCCGTACATGATGCTTTTTGCAAATGGTTTTAAAAGAGCCGTTAGTTCCACAAATGCATTCAGAGGCACCGGTTTATTTGAACAACCTTTAATTACCACCCTTGCGCCTTTGTACACCTCAGGCTGTATGTGGCTTAATTTTTCCCTAAACAACACCAGCTCTACTTCGCTTCTATTCGCACAAAAAACACGTTGAGCATAGGGCTCAAGTTCAATAACAACCAGCATAAAGGCCCAGGTGGGCACAATAGCATCGGCTGTACAAACAATGTTCACAATCTTTCCTTTGAATTGCGCCCAGTTGTATGTTTTTATTACCTCACGGAATTCTTTCTCCTTTAAAATAAGTTCTTTGAATAAAAACGCCTTGATGTCAAACTCCACGCGTTCGCCTTCGGTATAATACTCCTCCAGATCGATGCTGACGATTCCGCTGGCTGCAACTTTATTCACAATTTCGCTCATAGCGTATTAGGCAATTTGTGAACCTAAAGTTACATAATCTTAAACAATACGGGTTCCGGTCAAATTAATTATTGTGAAATAAGTCCCAACTCGCAGAGAGTGTGTGTATTTTATCTTAATAAATATCCTGTTTGATTAGAATAATTAACAACATGGCGGCTAAAATAAAATGTAACTTCACGGTGCTAAAAAAAACCGCACTGTGTTAAAAAAATTCCGTTTCTTCCTGCTGTTTGTTCTCTTTACCACTGTTCTAAAAGCAGCTCAGAAAGACAGCCTCTTTGTACATTATTTTGAAAACCACCCCTTTTCCTATTCCCAGGGCTCAACCTTGAAAGGTATAGAAATTGACATACTAAATGAATATGTGAGTTGGCTTAAGATCACTAAAAAAACGGAGTTTACAATCAGCTATAAAGGATACACCGATTTTGAAGTTTTTCTGAACAGCGTAAAAAATGCCAACAAAAACACCTTTGGCCTTGGAACACTAACCATTAATGAGAACCGCAAAAAAGAACTTGACTTTACCTCTGCTGTTTTAAAGAATGTTGCTTTTTGTATAACAAATGGACATGCTCCGGACGTAAAGGCGAAAAGCAAAGTTGAATTATTGAAAGTGTTCGGAAACATGACGGCAATAACCATTCCCAACAGTAGTTTACACGGCTATGTTCTGGAAATAAAAAAAGTGTATGTGCCGGAACTTAAGATCAGCTATCAGGCCAACCCACAAAAAATACTGGATGAGATCTCTAAAAATGTACTTCAATTCGGTTACGTTGATGCGGTTTCCTTTTGGGTTTACCTGAAAAAAAATCCGGGACGGTTCCTAAAAATGCAAAAGGTGCTGAACCAATCCAAAGAAGAGTTGGGTTTTGTTTTGCCAAAAGGAAGTCAGCACACCCACCTGTTCGATGAATTTTTTGATGGCATAGGTGGGTTTAAATACAGCAAACAGTACAGAAGTATTCTTGAAAAACATCTTGGCTCATACATGACTCAAAACATGGCCATTTATTGATTACGCAGCATACACCATGATAGCCATTGGCCATACACTGATTAGCGAGGACGTAGTAGAAAAAAAATTCGTCTGCGATCTGAATGCCTGTAAAGGAGCCTGCTGTGTTGCCGGCGACAGCGGAGCACCTTTAGATAAAGAAGAATTGCCTTTGCTTGAAAACGTGCTCGAGGCTGTAAAACCTTACATGAACAAAAAAGGTTTGGCTGCCGTTAAAAAACACGGGGCTTATGTTGTTGATAGCGATGGGGACTATACAACAACACTGGTAAGTGAAAAAGCGGAATGTGCATTTGTGTTTTTCGATGAGCATAAAATTGCCAAATGTGCCATTGAACAGGCGTATACCGAGGGGAAAATTCAATGGAAAAAGCCCATTTCCTGCCACTTATACCCTATCCGCATTTCAAAACACAAGGGTTATGATGCGGTAAACTACAGCCATTGGGACATTTGCGCTCCTGCCTGCGCCTGCGGACAAAAGCTGGATGTGCCGGTTTACAAATTTCTGAAAGAACCTCTCATACGTAAATACGGCATAGCCTGGTTCAAGGAACTGGAGAAGAGCGCAAAATTGTACTATAAATCGAATAAAGTTTAGCTTTGAGGATAAATCCGTCCTCCCTTCATTTTACCACATGAAAATTTTAATCACAGGATCCAACGGTTTGCTTGGTCAAAAACTGGTTTATAAGCTCCGCCATAAGGCGGGTATTCAGTGCATAGCCACGGCACGCGGTGAAAACAGGCTGCTTCAAAAGGATGGGTATACCTATGAACCCCTCGACATTACGAATGCCGAACAGGTAAACCAGGTATTTTCAAAGTACCTGCCTGACGTGGTGATTAACACCGCAGCCATGACCAATGTAGATGCCTGCGAGTCCGACCGTGAAGGCGCCAAATTGATGAATGCCGATTCGGTTAAATTTCAAGTAGAGGCTCTGGAACAACTTCAGAAATTACATTCCAATTACAAACCGCATTTTATTCATCTCAGCACCGATTTTATTTTTGATGGTAAACATGGTCCACTCGATGAAAATGCCACCCCACACCCATTGAGTTATTACGCTGAAACAAAACTGGAAGCTGAACAAACCGTAATCCTATCTAACCTAAAATGGGCTATTGCGAGAACCGTTTTAGTTTATGGCATTGTTGACAACATGAGCCGCAGCAATATAGTGTTGTGGGTAAAATCCAATCTCGAACAAGGAAAGACCATTACAGTGGTTGATGATCAATTCAGAACCCCTACCCTTGCCGAAGATCTGGCTGATGGCTGTATCCTTATCGCCGAAAAAGGCGCTACAGGCATTTACAATATTTCAGGAAAGCACTTTTACAGCATCCTTGAAATGGCTCATGTGGTGGCGGATTATTACAAACTCGATAAATCCCTGATCAAGGCCGGAAAAAGCGAAGACATTAAACAACCCGCTAAACGTCCACCCATCACCGGATTTATCATTGATAAAGCCAGACGTGATTTGGGTTATTCACCTCACAGCTTCACTGAAGGCATACAGCTTTTAGAGGCCCAGCTCAAAGCCATGGGCAAAGCCTGATTGGTTTACCCTGTATACAAAACCCGGTTAATATCTTCATTCTGGCCCATTTCTTACTGAAGGATTAATTCCTACTTTTAATTCGATTTCCCTCACTGTGTCGAATCCTCTAAAAAAATTAGCCGGTCAAACAGTCATTTATGGCTTGGGCACCATTTTGCCCAGGCTCATCAATTACCTGCTTACTCCCCTGCTTACTTATCTTTTTACAGCCGCAGAATATGGTATCAATAGTGAATTGTATGCCTACATTTCTTTCTTAAACGTAGTGTTTACCTATGGCATGGAAACCACGTTTTTTAATTTTAACTCTAAACTCGAAAACAAAACCACCGTTTACAACACTGCATTGGTGTCGGTTTTACTTTCTACCACAGTATTTACTTTGCTGCTTGTGTTGTTCTCGGGGCAAATTGCCGAAGGCCTCTCCACCCCCGGCACCATTTATTTACCGCAGTTTATCATTTGGTGTGTGCTTATTATTGCCAGCGATGCTTTGCTGGCCATCCCGTTTGCAAAACTAAGAGCTGAAAACAAAGCCCTGGAATTTTCGCTGATGAAACTTGGAAATGTGGTGGTGAATTTCAGTCTGACTTATTTTTTGCTTGTGATGTGCCGGGAAAGCTTTGAACAGGGTGAGACCGGTTTTAAAGCCTCCCTCTACAATCCTGAAATAGGCATTGGTTACGCTTTTTTAGCCAACCTGCTTGCTAACCTATTAAGTTTGCTGGCTCTTTCAAGAATGTATTTTGGTTTGAGTTTTCAAATCGACACTACCCTATTAAAGGAGATGTTACTCTATGCATGGCCCCTTTTAATACTGGGACTGGCCGGAATGGTAAATGAAACACTCGACCGTATTATCCTGAAAAAACTGATGCCCGATAAAGAAGAAGCCCAAATCGCTCAAGGCATCTACGGGGCATGTTACAAAATTGCTATACTCATGACCATTTTCATTCAGGCCTTCCGTTACGCAGCAGAACCCTTCTTCTTCAGCAAAGCAAGGGAGAAAGATTCCAAACAAACCTATGCCATTGTAATGAAGTACTTTGTAATCTTTTGCCTCTTTTTGTTTTTGGGCACTATGCTGAATATGGATTGGATTCAATACTTTATTGGAGAGGAATTTAGAAGCGGCTTACACGTGGTTCCAATATTGCTGGGTGCTAATTTGTGTTTGGGTATAGTTTATAACCTTTCTATTTGGTACAAACTCAGCGGCAAAACCCGTTTTGGTGCCATCATCTCCATTATTGGAGCTGTACTTACCATAGCGCTCAACATTATATTTGTTCCAAAATATGGGTACACTGCCTCTGCCTGGGCTACCCTGGCAGCGTATGCCGGCATGATGTTTATCTCGTACTTTTTCGGACAGAAATTTTTCCCTATACGTTACAATTTCAGGGCTTTGTTTGTTTATTCCATACTGGCACTAGGTTTATATCTGTTTTCCCTGCTCTTTAGAGGTATTGAAAATTTTTACCTGCATTTGCTGTTGAATAATTTGTTGATACTCTTATTTGCGCTCATTATCTATAAGCTGGAACTTAACAGTATCAAAAAATTAGGTTCCCATGATACCTCTGGCCATTAAAATCATCAACGCGTCCAAGCACCCCCTGCCCGAGTATGCTACTCCGCACGCGGCCGGTATGGACCTGAAAGCCAACCTCAGTGAAACGGTTCGCATAAAACCCCTGCAAAGGGCCCTGATTACTACCGGGCTCTCTCTTGAATTGCCTATTGGACACGAGGCTCAAATCCGACCGAGAAGCGGTTTGGCCCTTAAACACGGCATTACGGTATTAAACAGTCCGGGAACAATTGATGCAGATTACCGTGGCGAAGTGAAAGTGTTATTGGTCAACCTATCCGATCAGGATTTTGAAGTGAAGGATGGAGAACGTATCGCCCAGATGGTTATTGCCCGACACGAACAGGTGGAATGGTATGTGGTGAGCGAACTCGAGCATTCCCAAAGGGGCAGCGGTGGTTTCGGAAGTACCGGACAATAAACGCTTCTAGCAACAAGCATTTCCCCCTCTTTTTATACCTTTGCCGCGTGAAACGGAAAATCATTATCGGCAGCAGAGGCAGCGACCTCGCTTTATGGCAGGCCAATTACACCAAATCTCTTTTAGAAGATAAAGGACAAGAGGTTGAAATAAAAATCATACAAACGGAAGGCGATCGTTCCCAACAATGGAACACCTCATTTGACAAGCTGGAAGGCAAAGGGTTTTTTACCAAAGAACTGGAAGATGCACTCTTGAACAAAAGCATAGATCTCGCAGTGCACTCGCACAAAGACCTGCCCACCGAAAACCCTTATGGCTTAATTGTGGCCGGAGTCTCCAGGCGTGAAGATCCCTCTGAATTATTACTCATCAGAAAACAAGCTGTTGATGACAAAGAAAAATTTAATCTCAAAAAAGGAGCCTTAACCGGCACCTCCTCGGCCCGCAGAAAATCTCAACTCCTGGCTTTTCGTCCCGACCTTGAGATCAAAGACCTTCGGGGAAATGTGCCTACGCGTATTCAAAAATTAAGAGATGGGCAGTACGAGGCCATTATGTTGGCTGCAGCAGGAGTTGAACGTTTGGAACTTGACCTGAGTGAATTTCACGCTGAGTATTTATCCCCTGAAGAATTTGTGCCCGCTCCTGCTCAAGGCGTTTTGGCCTGGCAATGCCGGGAAGAAGACGAGGAGCTGATGGAAGTAATAGATCAAATCGGTGATCTGGATGTGAGAATAAAAACAGGCATCGAACGTGAAGTGCTTAATTTATTTGAGGGCGGCTGCCAGTTGCCTTTGGGTGCGTATTGCATTTCGGAACAGGACGATGACGACCGGTTTAAATTCAGGCTTTGGATCAGTGTGGCAGAGGCCTGGGACAAACAACCAAAACAAGTGTATTTTGAAACTTTAGATACCGATGGGTTTGTGGATCAGGTGGTGGACCATCTCAAAGGATTAAAACCAAAAAAAGTATTCATCAGCAGGGACATTCGCAAAGAAGATTATTTTTCCAATGCCTTAAGCCGTTTGGGTTTTGCTGTGGAAGGAAAAAGTTTAATTGAGTTCAAACAAATCCGCATCAAAGAATTACCCAAAACCGATTGGGTGTTTTTCAGCAGCAAACACGCGGTAAAGTATTTTCTGGACCAGAAACCAAAACTGGAGAATGTAAAATTTGCCTGCATTGGCACCAGCACCAGCGCAGAGTTGCGCAAACACGGTTACAGAGCAGATTTTATAGGGCAAAGCACCGATATTAAACTGGTGGGCAAACAATTCAGCAGCAAGATTGGCAATTCTAAAGTGTTGTTCCCCATTGCACGAGGCAGCATGCAAAGCATACAATGGCAAATGGTAAAACGCGATAACGTGTATAACCTGGAAGTGTACGCTACTTTAAAACACAGCTCAGAAATTTCTGAAGACACAGATGTGGTGGTGTTTACTAGCCCCAGCAATGTGGAAGCCTATTTTGAGAAAAACAAATGGAAGGCCCATCAGCAGGCCGTGGCCATGGGCGATGCCACCGGCAAAGCTTTGGAAAAACTAAAGATTAAAAACTACCTAAAACCCCAGAGTTTTGACGATTTGGGATTGGTGCAGGCGGTGTTGGCTTTGCCGAATATTACGAAACCTGAATAATTCCGAGATTCGTCCGGATTATTAACCACGGAGGACAGAGAGGGATGCGCAGAGTAGCGCAGAGGATTTTTTAGTCAAAATTCATTGCCTTATTTTCAGTTTATAGGTTACCGCTTCGATTGCATAGCGTATCGAGAAGGATATCTCCTAATTTTAATTTTCTGAAACAGGTCTCGATACGCTGCGCAACGCTCAATTCAGCACTGCAGCTACTCGACCTGACACTAATACATAGAAGTCACTTCGAGTGCGAAGCGTATCGAGAAGTGACTCGCCTGATTTTAATTTACTGGGACAGGTATCGATACAACGCTCCTCGCTCATGCTTTGCTGAGCAACCCCTTTTGGCACGTAAGTGAGATGAAGCATCTAGACTAGTTTCTGATACTTTAGCTCTGGAAAGATCCTTCACTAGCGTTCAGGATGACACGATAGTCTACAACAAATCGTTCGCCAAGTTTGCGAGTGCACTTCTCTCTCCTTTTTCAAGGGTAATGTGCGCGTACAATTCCTGTCCTTTTAGCTTTTCGATCATATAACTCAAACCGTTACTTTGAGCATCCAGGTAAGGCGTGTCTATTTGATGAATGTCGCCTGTAAAAATAATCTTGGTATTTTCTCCGGCGCGGGTAATGATGGTTTTCACCTCGTGTGGGGTTAAGTTCTGGGCCTCATCCACAATAAAAAACACATTGCTTAAACTTCTTCCGCGGATGTAAGCCAAAGGACAGACTACCAATTTCTGGTGTTCCACCATTTCATTGAGTTGTTTGTGTTCTTTGTCTTTTTCACTGAACAAACTGCGTATGTATTTTAAATTGTCCCAAAGGGGTTCCATGTATGGGTTCAATTTGCTGTTCACATCTCCAGGAAGGTAGCCAATGTCCTTATTGCTCAAAGGCACAACCGGACGCGCCAGATAGATCTGATGGTAATTTCTTCTTTGTTCTAAAGCACCTGCAAGCGACAACAGGGTTTTTCCTGTACCCGCCACACCTTGTATGCTCACCAGTTTGATGTTGGGATTCATGATGGCATCCAGAGCAAAGGTTTGTTCCGCATTTTTTGGGATCACACCAAAGGCCGCACTTTTTATTACGCGGTGCATGCTCTCGTCTTCCTTATTATAACGCGCCAACACACTTTGCGATCCGTTTTTCAGAATGTAATAATGGTTGGGCATGGCATCCTGCTTTTTCAGAATGGTTTTTGAGCTCGTTACCCCCTTATTATAAATACTGGCGATCTGTTCGCTGCTGGCTTTTAAACCTTCAGAATTACCGGTGTATAAATCATCTACCGATTTGATTTTGCCGGTTTCATAATCTTCGGCAATGAGGTTTAAACTCTTTGCTTTGATGCGAAGGTTAATGTCCTTGGTAATTAAAATCACCTTTCGGTCGGGGTGATTTTCCGCCACATACAAAGCTGTGTTTAAGATGCGGTGATCGGCTTTGCGGTCTTCAAATATTTTTTCAGCGTTGATCTTCGAAGAGCTGTTTAACTCGATCTTAAACTTGCCACGTGTGGGCCCGTTGATGGATGTCCAGTTTTGTAAAGAATTGTTTCCGCTCAATTTATCCACGTAACGGGTAAATTCCCGTGCCGAGAAATTTTTTGAATCGTTGCCCTTCTTAAACTGGTCGAGTTCTTCTAAAACAGTTATTGGAATCACCACATCGTGCTCCGCGAAATTTTTAATTGCGGTGTGGTCGTAAATGATAACAGAGGTATCGAGCACAAAAATCTTCCTTTCGGCGATACTTGCTTTGCTTGCTTTCTTAAGAGCCATAGAAATAAATAAATAACTTGAAGTAAATCTATTGAAGACAAAAGGCCCTTTTTGTTAAGGAAAAAATTGATTTGAACAGGCCTTTGTTTAAATGAAATCATGCGCTCAATTACTGTTTTTCTCTTTTGAAAAGCAAATAAGAATATACAAAAGGAATTAACACAATGGGTACAATACCTACAAGGAAGACATAAGCTGAAACAGGCTCTGGCAGAAGCAAAATCAAAGCCATTAGTGCTATCCCCCCGAAAAATAGGAGTTTGGAAGACAAGCGGTGTGTTTTCCTCCAGTTTTCCTCGTTCTCCAGGTTCCAGGGGGTGCGAAAACCCACAAAATAATTGGGTTTAATGTTGTTCATAAAATTGCCAAGCACCACAAAAATTAAACAAACCAGGGCCAAGACTCCTTTGCCTGAAAATAGAGATTCTTGATTTTTTGTGAACACCAGGGTTTGATAAACAATAAACATCCCTAACACAGCTATAAAAACAACCGTGGTCCAGGCTATTTTCAACATCAGGGGCGCATTGTCCTGGTACTTTTGTTTGGGGTCAATTTTGTGGATGTTACGCAATAACAGACCCACGCCAAAACCTACCAAAGCCAGAAAAGAAATGGCAAACACCATTTCCAGTTTCGAACCCATACGGTCGGCTTGGTTGTGCATATTATAATGCATGGGCACAGATTCAGGAAGTTGATTCCAGATGAGCGCTAAAAAAATCAGAGGCAAAAGGGAAACCAGAGCCTGTGTTGCTGTAGTTAATGTTTTTGTTTTCATAATCATTTATTTACTTGGTTTTTTATTGAATTGCATCATCCAGCTCAGAATATCGTCAAGCACCGTGGTATCCAGTCGATAAATCACGAACTGTCCTTTTTTTTCACTTTCTATTAAACCCGCTTGCCTCAACAAATCCAAATGGTGAGAAATGCTGGGGGCCGAAATGCTGAAATGCCCGGCAATTTCTCCTGCCGTGAGGTCCTTTTTGCGAAGGAGTTCCAGAATCTCACGCCTTGTGGCATCGTTTAAGGCTTTAAAGGCCAGGTTGAGTTGCATTGCTTATATATTTAGACAAATATCTAAATATTATTCGATTCATACAAATTTTAGCTCCATAATTTATACATGAATGATTTTTTTGGGCGCCTCGCTCGCGGCACTTATTTACCTTGAGCCGCTCACGATCGCGCTGTCGCTAGTCGCTCTTTGCAGCTTTTATTGGTAACAAATTGTTTTGAAGAACTATTTAATTAGCCTCCGAAGCTGCAAAGGAGCTCCAACAGACCGCTCCATCGCTGGCGCTGAACTCACGACAGCTCCCGGATTGAAAAAGACTAGTCAGCAATCAGCAGTTTTCTTCTGGCCAAAACCTGTCCGTCTGAAACAAGGTTGAGTGTGTACAAACCTTCTTTTATATCAGCAAGGTCTAAACTACTTCCAGAGGAATAGGTCCCAGATAACACTTTCTTTCCCAACATGTCATATACCTGCACCTGAAATTGTTCAGGTGTATTTTCTCCGCTAAATTCAATTTTGACCATATTCAAAGCCGGGTTAGGAAACACATTCAGCTCCAAACCTTCCAAAGTAAATTCTTCTTTACCAACGGTTGTGAAATTACAAGGCAGGTTGTAACCCGGGTTTTGATAAAGGGGGAAATTGTTGTCGCTATAACAAACAAAGTTCCCCAGACTCCATCCGTGCAGTTCGCAGGAATAGTAGGGATACATAAAACCGTATAAACATCCAATTTTCTCAATGATATCAAATGATGATGAGGGGTTATTAGAATGTATTACACTTATTCTTTTAAGATGTTGACCATTGATAAGCACGTGACCGGTGTCAACTACGGTAAGATAGGGCCTGATGCAGGGAAGTCCACTCGGGTTACTTCCAAATCGCGTAATGCGCCATTTATCCCCTATACTCGCATTCAAATTAACCAATGTATCCATAGGATAATAAATATATACCACCTGATTTTGCTCGTATAGCGCTATATTAAAATAATTAAGTGTGGTAGTTCCAGATCCTTGCGGATATAACTCGCCATAAAAAGTCCCACTTAAATTGTAAATCAGATTCGATCCATTATTTACCGTACCTGTTACAGAAACCTTCATATAACCATCTTGGTAATTAATGTAAAAAGGCATATACACTCTATAATGCCACTCCGCCCCCGGCGCGCACCAGTTTTGGGCCTGGTAAAATTTTGTAATAAATACAAGTAGTGTTAGGAGTAAAGCCTTTTTCATGACAGAAGATTTAGATGAATAGAAATGTCCGCTAAATAAATATAGTGAAAAAAAGCATGGTTTTTTAAGCCACTGCCATTTTCTACTCCATGACTTTATAAGTGGCCGGTTTTTAAGGATAAAATTATCCCCAACAAAAAACCCCGATTCCAGAACCGGGGTTTTAATATCCTATTTGAGGAGGGGCTGAGTGCCAATTGACTTAACCACAGAGTCCACAGAGTTTTGCACAAAGTAACGCAGAGAAAACTTCTTAGTGAACCTTAGTGCTCTTAGTGCCTTAGTGGTTTGAATCCGAGACTTCCAGCAACTACTGCGCTTCCAATTGTTTGCTCATACGCTTGCGGGTGTTTTCATCAAGATGAATTTTACGCAAACGGATGAAGGTAGGTGTGATCTCAACGTACTCATCGCCTTGAATGTATTCCATAGCCTCTTCCAAAGAGAATTTAATTTTTGGTACAATGCGCATTTTTTCATCGGTACCGCTGGCACGCATGTTGGTCAATTGCTTTTCTGTACACACATTCACTACCAAATCATCAGGACGAATGTGTTCTCCGATGATCATGCCCGGATAAATTTCTTCACCTGCTTCGATGAAAAACTTACCGCGATCCTGTAACTTATCGATAGAATATGCTACTGCGGTTCCTTTGTCTTTGCTGATTAATACCCCTGCGATACGGCTAGGAATGTGGCCTTTCCAAGGCTCATAGGCTTTAAAACGGTGGGCCATGATGGCTTCTCCTGCAGTAGCGGTTAACACGTTGTTACGCAAACCAATAATACCACGCGAAGGGATTTCGAATTCTATATGCGTTAAATCTCCTTTTGGCTCCATGATTAACAAGTTGCCTTTGCGTTGTGTTACCAGGTCGATGACCTTACTTGAAGATTCTTGTGGCACGTCAACGGTTAACACCTCAATCGGCTCGCACTTCTGACCGTCAATTTCTTTAACGATAACTTGTGGTTGACCCAATTGTAACTCATAGCCTTCGCGGCGCATGGTTTCAATCAATACGGATAAGTGAAGAATACCACGACCAAACACCAGGTATGAATCCGGAGAATTGGTTTCCTCAACACGCATGGCCAGGTTTTTTTCTAACTCTTTAAATAAACGGTCGCGCAGATGGCGTGAGG
>Ga0154020_10004762_pt1 | contig 16111 bp, 13 predicted proteins | sample Klosneuvirus_201_FD_109709 | JGI IMG/M metagenome (GOLD analysis project Ga0154020, IMG submission 109709) | Active sludge microbial communities from wastewater, Klosterneuburg, Austria - Klosneuvirus_20160825_MG | ecosystem: Engineered > WWTP > Aerobic digester > Activated sludge | place...
GAAGGAGGAGCTAGAAGTATGCTGCCAGTTTTTATCTCCTCCAATGTTGTTGGCAAATCTGAACCGGGTGTTTCAGTGCGATAAACATCGTAAAGTAACCTGCTGCGGTCGGTCACCTTATCTAACGCTTCTTTCCAGAGGATGCGAATTGAGTCTTCCGTTACGGACAAAGATTGAAGGTGCTCTCGTCCCGCAATATCCGGAGGGGACGTGTCAGAATACAGAATGCGAATTTTTACCCAATTGTCCTGTGAAAAGTCGTCTGTACCACATTCTAGGGATACAGACTTTCCGAAATAACTTTCGGTAGTCGCGAGTTGTACGCTCATTTGATCAGCAAATACTGTGAAGAAGTCATGAGGTCCGACGCACTTTAGTTGCCGGCCATTCGTTTTGCTCACAAATGAGATTGTCACCGGATCGGATGACTGCGCTACAGTCAAAAGAAAGGGGTCGTCTGAGCTGCCTTTGCCCGACGCGAATGTGGCATTTTCTATACCGGCAAAATCCAGAATTGCTTCGTGAACGGTGGCTCCCCCGGGCCCGATAGATTCAGAGGGTGAGTTTGTCTTTGACGATGCTGGTTTTGCGGCTGTAACTGCTGCAATTTTTGCTTCACAACCGGAAAAAACGACTGCCAGAAAGAGACAGAGGCAACGCTGCGCCCGGTGCCAATGGGGCGGATCATCTTTTCCCAACTGAGGCAGGCCGAGCCACATCCGGTAACCCTTCTGACACACTTGAATCCATTGTTTAAGGACCTGATTAAGGATCGGGGTGGCGAAAGACTATCTTAAAACAAATCGTATAGAGAATGTAACCAATTAATTTTATTGGAAAATTAATGTTGATGGCGAGGCGTTTTCTGAGCTTGCCTTGCAGCCTTGCCGAACCAAATCAAAATTTGCTGGCCTATTTTTATACCGCCGGCGTCGACGGTAAAGTCGCACGCCTGGTCGCCTTGAAAATCCGGCACGAGCCAAACATAAAACTAACATCCTCAGTGGGGCTTAGTCCTGCCTGGCGCAAAGCCTGGCGGAGCTCATCGGTCTTGTAAAACGATCCGACGCTGCGGGGAAGGTAGTGGTAGGCAGACCGGTCGCTGAAGATGCCGCCGATCACCGGAAGAACGTGATGGAAGTAGGCTTGAAATAAGCGCGAGAATATATTTGAAGCGGGTTCAAAAAACTCCATAATCAGCAGGCTCCCGCCGGGTTTCAGCACGCGGCTGAATTCGGCGAGGGCTTTGGGCTTGTCGACGACGTTGCGCAGCCCAAACGATATGGTGATCACGTCTGCCACTTCATTTGCGAGGTCCAGAGCGGTGGCACTCATCTGCCTCCAGCTGACTCTCGCACCTGGCGCTAATTCGGAATCAGCTTTTTTCTCAGCCAGAGCCAGCATCTCCGGGGAGATGTCGGCCCCCATGAATTCGGCATATTCGGGATGCTGTCGGGCACAGGCAAAGAGCACGTCGCCCGTTCCGGTGGCGACGTCCAGAAAGTAGCCGCCTTGACGATGCGGGACCATCCGTGCCAAGTGGCGCCGCCACCGCCTATCCTGCCGTGCGCTTAGCAAAGCATTTAAAAAGTCATAGCGGGCGGCCACGCGATCGAACATAGCGGCGATCTGCGTTTCGCTGGCGGGTTTAGCTACTGGGTACTGGCGAGTCGTTGGGGGCACTGTTTACCTCGTGGGGCTCAAAACAGACCGAGAAACCTAAGAACTTCGACTGGCATCAGTACACCTTCAGGGCATCTTAGTCCATCTTTGCAGATTCCGGTTCGATTATAGAACCAGGTTCAGTCGGGGAAGTTCCGGCTTTTGGACCGGGTGTCGTTCATAAAGGGGTGCGCAGGTTATCCCGACGATGTCCTATCTAGGTGATCCTCTTTGCTTAACGGGGTGTTCTGTGAAGTTCTGCAAGTTTTTTCAGGGGCTTGGCATGCATCGTGCTTTACGGACTGTAGGGCTAAGGCAGAAGTTTAAACGAGCCGGAGCCAACAATCGCAACATTAAAGGGGGCCTCACATGAATAACAAGTTTAACGGATTGTCCACGATCGGCGGAATGGCACTGACGGGATTGGCCGGAACAATTCTGGCGGCTACCACGGCATCGGCCTTCGATCACCGTGCCAGCTACGTGAACGTGGTCTCCAGTGGTGGAAACGGGTGCATTGAAGTGGTCGATGCTCACCTGGCCGATAGCGGAAAGTCGGTTGTGCTGTCGCTCGACAATATGGCGGTCGCCGCAGGAGCTGGCGCCCATCCAGCCGATTCCGTGGCCGTCTGCGAGGTAAAATTGACTGTGGGGCTGCCGGATGGTGTCCAATATTCACTGAAGGGATTCGAGACCCTGGCCCACTTGTCGATCGAACAGGGAGGGGCGGCGTCCCTGCAGGTTCGCTATGGCTTCCCGGGAACGCGACAGGGCCTCGCAAGCCTCTCGTTTCAGGGGCCAGCCGAGCGTGATACTTTACTGCGCCGGGACTTCAGCTACCTGAACCAATATTTCTCCGCTTGTTACAGCCGCAGGCCAGTCACAGTGAGTGTCAAACTGTCTTCCAGGAGCGATTACGATGGGTATGCCATCGCTGACGCAGAACTCCTGAATCAGACGCGAACAATCAAGCTGCCGCTGGTGATTCAGGAGTGCGAATAAAGGGCTAGAGTCCGACTTGAATACCTAGCCGGAATGCGGTCGTGGACGATGTCGACTTATAGGCGGCACTGTCCAGCTCGGTCCCGGCTAGTTTTATTTTATCCGGCGTAATTGTGTGGCTCCCCATATCAACTTCCGCAATGATACCGATGAGGGGAATGACCGGGTAATTGACGCCAACGGTCAGGTTGTAGCCAGACACTTTGTAAAGCAGATCCAGCTCCTGGGAGCCAACGCCGAGATCCACATCATCTTTCATGTGCATAGCGCCAACAATGGTGTAGCCCGCTTTCGCATAAGGTGTGATGACGGGAACTCCGGGAATCCAGGCCATGACTTCGAGGTTGAGCAGGCTTGACTCAACCGACTTTACTTCAAGTTTGTCTTTGTCCCAGGTCTGCAGGTGAAACGACGCTCCGAAGGCTACCGGTACCAAGGGGATCGGGTCGAGATGGACGGCGGCCGTCACTTCAGTTCCGTCGAGCTTTTGAGCGTCCGCGTCTTTCATCTTAAATTCGCCAGAGCGCTTACCTGCCAGGGCCTGAACATCCACCAGCGCAAAGGATGGGGTTGCCACGAGCATTGCACTGCCAAAGGCCAAAAATTTGAGCGAGGTTTTCAACACGGCTTTGTCTCCTTGGTTTTTCAAAAAAATCCCCAATTAAGGATACCAATAAATTGATTCAATCCTCCGCGAATTCTAGCGGATTCCGGTCTGTGGCGTCGACTTTATAATAACGGGGATCCCCGCGCACATGAGAATGACTGTGGCACTGGCTTCCGCCAGCATGCAGTTGAGTCGCCCCGTCGATTGCCGGAAAAACCGCTCGACTGGTGCAGGAGGGACGGTGCCAGCCCCCGTCTCACTGGTAACCATCACCAGCCGGCTGGGGCGCGGGCGCGCGATGGTCTCACGCAGGGTGTAAAATTCAGTGTCCAGGCGCTGCTCGATCTGGGGCATGCTGTATTTCCCCAAATCGGTCACCAGCATGCCTGCGATCCACTGATTGATCGAGTCGAGCAGAACCTGCTCGGCTCCCGCGGCAAAGGTGTTACCAAGGTCCTTTGGGAGCTTGTGAGCATCGGTTGGCGGGACTTCAACAAGCTGCCAATGTGCCGGGCGCTGGGATTTCAACTCGCGGAGTCGTGATTCGAAGGCTGGTTCTCCCGGATCCGCCGTGCCGATGACGATCGTCTTCGGAGTGGTTGACAGAAGACTCAGAGCAAATTGGGATTTGCCGGAGTGGGCGGCACCGACTACCAGAAGTGGTGAAGGTAAACCCGTCCAGTCGACCGGGAGCTGCGGACCGGCCAGCGATGTGATCGGCGATGTGATATTAGGGGCGTTCATCAATTTTTGCCCTGTCGGCTATCGAAGCAATTTGTGATTTAATGAAAGGATACCATGTTGGGGTGGCAATTTCCTTAGTAAGGCGGGATCAGGATATGGGGTTTCTCGAACTCATGCGCGAACGCAACCTCGTGGCGCAGGTGACGCATGAAGAAGAATTAACAGAGCATCTGAGCTCTGGTGTGCGAACGGCTTACGTCGGTTTCGACCCCACGGCTGACAGCCTTCATGCCGGAAGTCTAATGCCGGTGATGGCTTTGGTCAGATGGCAGCAGGCCGGACATCGGGTTATTGCGGTGGTTGGTGGTGGTACCGGCTTAATCGGTGACCCGTCGGGCAAAACCGACATGCGCCAGATGCTGACGCCGGAGGGGATTAAGAAAAATCTGGCGGGGATTCGCCGGCAGCTGGAGAAATTCCTGGATTTGAGCACCCCTTCGAAAGGCATCATTGTCGACAATGCCGATTGGCTGACCAAACTGGAGTATCTGCCATTTTTGAGAGATATCGGCCGCCACTTTTCCGTGAACCGAATGCTTACGGCTGAGTGTTTTAAAAACCGGCTGGAAAAAGGACTTTCCTTTCTCGAGTTCAATTACATGCTGCTGCAAAGTTACGATTTTCTGCATCTCTTTAAACAAGAGCAGTGTTCTGTTCAGCTCGGGGGCGACGACCAGTGGAGCAACATGCTGTCTGGTGTGGATCTGGTCAGGCGTCTAACCAGTGGAAAGGCATTTTGCGTGACCACGCCACTGCTCACCCGCCCCGATGGCGGCAAGATGGGTAAGACAGAAAAGGGGGCGGTCTGGCTCGACCCGGAGAAGACCAGCCCCTTCGAGTATTTTCAGTATTGGCGTAACGTCGAAGACGTGATGGTCGGGCCCTGCCTGCGCTATTTTACGCACCTTCCGATGTCCGAGGTGCGTCGCCTGGAGGCGTTGCCCGGTGCGGAGATCAACGAAGCAAAAAAAATTCTGGCATTTGAATGTACCCGTCTTCTTCATGGTGATACCGAAGCCGGGGCTGCCCGTGAGTCTGCCGCGGCGTTGTTTGCCAGCGGAGGACCCGCCGGTGTGGGGGGCTCCGGGAGTGAGCCCCAGCTGGAAATTTCCGCTGCAGCATTTGGTGATGGTATGCTGGTCTCTGACCTCCTTGTCACTGTCGGTGCGTTAGAATCTAAGGGAGAGGTCAAGCGCCTCATCCAACAGGGGGGGATCGCCATAAACGGCAAAAAAGTGGATGATATGGCTTATAAAGTCACGCTGGCTGAATTTGACGAGGGTAGCTGCCTGGTTAAAAAGGGCAAAAAGCACTATTATCGCATAAGAATTTCATGATTTTTTAAGTTTTTTTGATTTATGCCGAAGAGTTGTAGGACGTAACGGAATCCTCGACTTAAACGTCGCGAAATGATGATTTAAGATCTTGGAATTGCAGGAGAAAATTATGAGATCGCAAAATTTGTGGCGTCGTGCTCGCATGGGTGTCTCGGGTGGCCGCGCTATCCTGGCGTTATCGCTGGCTTTCTGCTCGACTGCCCTGATGGCAGCTCAGGTAGAAGCGAAAAAGGATGGTGTCACCGTCCATGCGACTCCGGACAAGGCCGGGCAGGTCATTGCGACGTTGAAAAGTGGGCAGTCACTCACAGCCAGTGAGCGCAAAGGCATGTACTGGGAAGTTAAGACCGACGACGGCAAGTCTGGTTACGTCTCCGTAATGACCGTGAAGCATAAGCCCGGTGATGGAGCTTCCAATCTGGGGGCGGCTATTCGGGATGCGGTGAAGGATGGTCGTACGACGAGCGATGCCGCCAACGCCAGGTCGCGCAGTGCGGTCATGGGTGTGCGCGGACTCGACGAAAGTGACGAAACGTCCTTTGCCGGTTCGGTTAAACCAAACCTGAGGGCCGTCTATATGATGGAAGACTTTTCCATGCAGCCTGGGTCGGTAGAAGGTCTCGGCGAAGAGGTCTTCGCCGAAATCAGCCGTAAAGCTGAAAAACGCGGAGTGAGTGAAGACTAAGGAACGCTATGCCGCGGTTTTTTTTGAAGCCGGCGCTTCCGCCGGCGGCGCGCAGATGTTGCCATCCGGAAAAATTTTATTCAGGGCATTGAACGCAGCGATCCGATAGGCTTCCGCCAGCGTTGGGTAGTTGAAGATCATCGTGATCAGATCTTGCGCGTGTCCACCTTTCAGCATAAACGCCATCCCAATGTGCACAAGGTTGCAAGCATCACCCCCAAGAACGTGGATCCCCAGAATCTTGTGGCTCTTGCGGTCTACCAGTAATTTTACCAAGCCATGGGCATCACCCCGGATATAACCACGGGCAAGCTCGCGGTAATGGGCCCGCCCGACGACGTAGTCGACCCCATCTTTTTTAAGATCTTCCTCAGTCGGACCAACACACGACAGTTCAGGGATGGTGTAGACGCCCACGGGAAATACGTTTGGGAATTCAATGCATAGGGAGTTGAACATGTGCAGGGCCGCGTAGCGCCCTTGCTGTGCCGAGGTTGCCGCCAGTGCCGGGGAACCGATGGCATCCCCGGCAGCGTAAATATTCGGAATGTTCGTTTGGTAGAACGTGTTGACCTCAATCGCGCCGCGATCGTTCGCTTTGATGCCGACCTTATCCAGCCCCAGGTGCTCGGTATTCGACAGACGACCGGCAGCAAAGAACAACACATCGGTTTCGACGGTTTCCGGGCCAATGTCCACCGCCACCACCGGACCTTTGACGCGGATGTTGGCGATTTCGTGACCAAGTTTGAATTTTACTCCAAGATCAATCATCGATGCTTCAAGAGCTTTGGATAACTCAAGATCGAGGGTCTGCATGATCCGGGTGCGTGAGTCAACGATGGTCGTCTCGACTCCCATCGCTGCGAAGATGCAGGCATACTCGCAACCGATGACGCCTGCCCCGTACACAAGGATGCGGCCAGGAATATTTTCGAGGCTCAGGATCTCATCGGAGTCGACGACACGCCAGCCGTCGAAAGGGATGTGAGCGGGGCGCCGCGGGCGCGACCCGGTGCCGATAAGAATGTTTTTTGCGTGAAGAAGTTCCGCGTTGCCTTTTGAAGGGGTCACCCTGACGGTATGATGATCCTCGATGCAGCCATAGCCGTGTTTAAGGATGATGGAATTTTTCTCCAGGTACTTGCGCACGAGCTGCTCTTCCTGCTGGGATACCACCCGGGCGCGGCCGAATAATTTTGTCGTGGAAAGATCGGCGATCACACGATCGACCCAGTGCCCCCCGGCGTGGTAGCGAATGTTGTGGATGGCATCGAGACTTTCCCGAACGGTTTTCGAAGGTATGGTGCCGGTGTGAATCCAGCTTCCGCCCAGTCGCTCAGGATTTTTTTCGACTACACAGACCCTCTTATATTGTTTTGCTGCCTGCAGAGCAGCCTGGATGCCGGCTGGACCACTACCTATGACCACAAGGTCGAATTCATTATTGCCGTGCTCAATGACTCGTTCGCCCATCGCCGGGACCTCCATGCGTGTGGTACATTTGTCGGAGACTTTTGCAAAAACTTGAACGCGCTGCGCGGCCCGGTTCCTGGACTGAATAGGGAGGTCTGATGCTGTTTTTGCAGGGAATTCTGCCACTTCTTGCCTATGTCATAGCCGAGACGTTCTGGGGGGTGCGCAAGGCAGTCCTGGTCGCCTTGTTTCTTGCGGTGATCGAGATCGTTTGGAGCCGGATCAGCCTCGGATATTTCGAACAGACCGGAATTTTATCCGGCGCCCTCATCGGTGTGATGGGCGGCATCAGTTACAAAATGAACAGCCCCCTGATGATTCGATTGCAACCTGTGGTCCTCAGTTGTGTGTTTGCGGGCGTTTTGACTTATTACCAATTCTTTGACGAGCCCTTGATTTTCAAATTTTATCCTCTGATGAAAACCATGATGCCGGCTGATCAGTATGCGCAGCTGGAGGTCCCGGAAATTCGTACGATGATCGGAGCCATGTGCGGCCAGCTTATTGGCGTGTTCCTTGTACACGGGGCGTTGGTCGCCGTAGCAGCGTTCCGCTGGAATCGCTGGGTTTGGCTGGCGGTCAGAAGTATCGTCATCTACGCGATGGTGTTCGCGATGGTGGTGATCAATGTCTGGGCGAAAAGCCGCGCTTAGGCACCTCAACGATTTGCTTGTTTCATGTACTTGATCTGATAGACTTGTCTCGAGAAATCATAAAAAGTTTTATTTGCCAATGATGCGCATCATGTGAGGAATCTCGCGTGAACACATTTGAGCGACCGACAGGATCAGACAACAACCTCGTTGTTGGTGGCGATAGCCTTCCTGATATTCCTCCACAATACGTGCGCCAGCAAAAGCGCACGCCACCGATTCTTGAGGCTCGTCGGCGGGGCTGGACGATGGGGCTGCCGGGTTATGTTGCGGTCCCGCCCGATCAGGTCCCCACTATCATCGCTGTAGGCGGTGGCAAGGGGGGAGTTGGGAAAAGTCTGCTAAGCGCAAACCTCAGCTTCCGGCTGGCAAAACACGGCTATCGGGTGCTCGTCCTTGACCTCGATCTCGGTGGCGCAAATTTACACACATATTTCGGTATGGGAAACACTCCGGTCTCGCTCGCAGACTACCTGATATACGGTCGCAAGGCCTTCAGCGAGGTGATCCTTGGCACGCCGATCATGGACGTGCATCTCGTTGCAGGCGCACGCGAGGATGTTTTTGGTGCCGACGGCGCGGTCGACCGGCGTCTTTTGGCTAATTTGTGGTCCGCAATTTTGCGGGCCAAGACGGAGCTTGGCTACGATTTTGTGCTCCTGGATCTGGGGGCAGGCACTCACCGCCATACCATCGATTTGTTTTGTGGCGCTCACCTCGGAATCGTCGCCGTTCTGCCTGAGCCGACCTCGATTGAGAATGCTTATATGTTTCTGAAGACGTCTCTTTGGAGGTTGATTGACCATGTTGGGCATCGACTGATGGCCACGGAAATGGCCGATCAGATTAAAACAGCGTTGGCCTCAAGCGATGGGCAGGGCTTCCAGGTTCGCGGGTATGCGGATCGTCTTCGGGGCCTGTCGGCGGTCTATCCGGGGTTTGTCAACCATCTGTTCACGGCCCTGACCGGCCGGATGGTTGGGGTTGTGGTCAATCAGACCCGGTCGCAGCAGGATATCGACATCGGGAAGTCCATGGAATTGATCGCCCAGAGGTATTTTGGTCTGTTAAGTGCCAGTCTGGGATATTTGAATTACGATGAAGCCGCGTGGAAATCCCTTAAAAACAGGCGACTTCTGGCGGTCGACTTCCCGCAGTCTGCCCTGACCAGGCGCACGGCGGAAGTTTGCACCAAAGTTTTGAGTGTTCTGGGTTACTGAAATCGGGTAGAACCGTTGAAACACCTGTATTCAAAGTGATTTGTCTGGAGATAGTCAGGAGATAGAAATCATGGACCGTACGCTCGGCAATATGTCCGATAGCCATCTCGGATCAGGCAACGAAGCATCTGGCGGAAATGGATTTCCCGCGGGTTCAGCTGGCCCTATAGGGTTTGATCAGATCGCACAAGGTCCGACCTTCTACGAGACACTTAATGTCGAACCCAATGCCACTAAAATGGCGATTCGTGAAGCCTATCTGAGGCTGAAAAATACATTTGGATCTGGCAATGCCGCCCTCTACTCGCTGATGTCGGAAGAGGAATCGCGGGCTAACATCGCGCTGATCGACGAGGCCTATCGGGTATTGAACGATGAAACCAGAAGGGCGGAATACGATCGCTCCCTTGGTCTGGACTGGGAGCATCGGAATGCCCGTCTGAGCGGTATTCCCGGAGCCCAGAGAATCGCCATCGCCGACGAGCATTTCGCCAACGACCAGGATGCAAACGGCCTTTCTCTGGATCAATCAGCGCGCTCCTCGCAAGTCATTCAGACCACACGATCGACCCTGGCCATTGTAAAAACTACCGCCGACAACGCCCGCAATGAGGCGATGCAGGCGCGGGTGACCGCATTAATTGCGGAAGGCGATCCTGGAGATGGCGACCTCTACCGGCGTATTCGCGAAGCGATCGGTGTTAGTGAACATGAGATGCAGGAGCGGACAAAGGTTTCGGTGGAGTATATGCGCGCCATTGAATCAAATCGATTTGAACGACTGCCACAGAGTGTTTATGTCAAAGGGTTTTTGCGCAGTTACTTTAAGTATCTCGCCGTTCCAGATGGTGAAAAATTTGTTCCAGCCTACGCTGCGCGCCTGGAAGCGTGGCAGCAAAGCCGAAAAAACTAGGAGTGTCCCTTGATCGAGCTGGAGTATTCCGGGGAGGAGTCTGTCCGGCTCGATGTGTTTCTTGCCGAAAAGCTGGCCGGGAAGTCACGGTCGCAAATCAAACGCTATGTAGATGACGAAGCCGTTACCGTAAACGGTAAAGTGGCAAAAGCCGGGTACAAGCTGGCTTTTGGCGATCGTATTGCTGTTCGTGCAGAACCCGAACGGGCCGTTCACTTTGAGCCCGTGCCGATGACGCTCGACATCCTTTTTGAGGACGGCTCGTTATTGGTAGTGAACAAACCCGCCGGAATCTCAGTGCATCCGGGAGCGGGAGATCCAGGGCCTACGTTGGTTCAAGGGGTTTTGGCTCATGCCAAAAAACTTTCCGTCGGAACCGGTGACGAAGACGATGGCGTATCGGGGTTTCGGCCAGGAGTTGTTCACCGTTTGGACAAAGGCACGTCCGGAGCATTGGTCTTCGCCAAAGATGATGAGACCCACGCGGCTTTGGCAAAGCAATTCGCGGACAAGTCAAACTTTCGCCAATACATCGCACTATTGAACGGTGCGATGAAGAGCGAGGAAGTTGTCTATGAAAGCTGGTTACGGCGGGATCCGCGCCATCGTCAAAGATTTCAATCCGTTCCCGTTACCGAGGTAGAGGCTGCGCAGGCGAGGGGTGAGGATCCAGCCGGATCGCGGTGGTCGCGGTCGGTTTTCCGTCGTGAGCATGTGTACGGCAATCGCTTTACTTTAGCGGCTGTCAGGTTGTTTACCGGCAGGACGCATCAGATTCGGATTCATGCCCGGGATTTAAATTTGCCGGTGGCGGGAGATCCGCTTTACGGCACAGGTGACTATCTCGCAACGCAGATTCCGAGACATATTACCGACAGGATTGCTGCTATGGATCGCCAGCTTTTGCACGCGTGGATTCTAGGTTTTACCCACCCTGTTTTGGGGAAAACAATGCAATTCGAAGCACCAATCCCCCCGGATTTTCTGGAGATCCTGCATCTTCTTGAACCTTTTAAGAAATAATGACCTTGGCGCCGGCACTTGTGAGCGAGGGGCTTTTCAGAGAGAATAAGTGCATGGTTGAAGGAGACGGATTTGGTGCATAGATCTGTCAGTTTGTCGTTTGGTCTGATTGCCGTCGCCTTTTTGGGGTTGGCTCCAAAGGGTATGGTTTCAGAGAGTCAAGCAGGAGCGCCCACTCCGGCCGCGACCACTGCGCGCAAAGACTTTTTGATGTTGATGGTCGATAAGGCACGATTGACAGCGGACCTGCGCACTTGGCCTGAGTCCGGTGGCGTTTCGCTATTGCTGCGTTCGTTCCGCATTGCCATCGGCAAGCAGGAAGGGGACAAGGAAAAAGAGGGGGACAACAAAACCCCCGAAGGCATTTATCTGACACGGGGTATCCTCTCGGGCAAGAGCCTGCCAATTAAGTACGGACCGGTTGCAATCCCCATCGACTTTCCAAATCCGATAGACCGATTTGCGAAAAAGACCGGTCACGGTATCTGGTTGCACGGGGTTGAAAAAGACACGCGGGTAGACGAGGCAAAGGTTACAGAAGGGTGTGTCGCTTTTTATAATGCCGACATTACGCGGCTAACTGACTGGGTGAAGCCGCTTAACGGTGTTGTGGTCATCGCGCAGGACACTAAAGGTGTAAATGACGCGTCGGATGTGGAGGTGGTGACCCGCCGGTCGCAGGAGTGGGCGGAGGCCTGGGGGCGGCGCGATCTGGATGCATATATGGGTTTCTATTCAGAAGCGTTTGAACATGAGAGCAAAAAGTTGCCCGCATGGCGCGAATACAAACAGCGCGTTTTTTCATCTTATAAAGTCATGAATGTGAAATTCACGGAGTTGCGCGTTGCGACTCATCCCAAATATGCGATGACGATGATGAATCAGGATTTTCGTGGTGATCAGAGGTTTACGTCCGTTGGCCGCAAAATGCTCTATTGGCAGAAGGCTGCGGACGGGCAATGGTACATCACCAGGGAAGTCTTCGGTCCGCAGCAGGTGCAGCCACATACCTATTCCGACGCCGAACTGGCGTTGCTTTCCGGTTCCGGTTCCAGTATTTCTTCTAAACAGGAACCATCAGCACCTAATCTTTGATTTTGCTTCATAAATTTTGGTCATGCTGGTGAGGCCTTGCAGGAGTCTTACATTGCAGCAGAAGGAGCAGTGCGTTGAAAAAATCGTCAATGATGCAGAACGTGCGATTTAGTGGATTGACTCTGGCTTCGGCTATTGTCGCTTGCAGTTCTTTTCCAGCTTGGGCCGGTGATGGGTTTTTCACGTACAAAGGGAAGAACTACCAGATGTCTGACCTGCCCGGTGCGGTTCAGCAGATGCGATTTGATGTCGATCATGAGCATTACGAGAAAGTGAAGCGCGTAGCCGATGCTGCAGTTTTTGAAATGTATGTTGCTGAAGAGACGAAAAAAACCGGCAAGACCAAGGCTCAGATCGAAGAGGATTTTGCGAAGACCAAAGACCCATCAGAAGGCGAAATGAAGGCTTGGTACGAGAAAAATAAGGAACGTATTCCGTATCCATACGAGCAGATCAAAGATGAGGTCAAAAAATTTCTCGTCAATGAAAAGATTGTCGAGAAGCGGACAAAACTTCTCGAAGACCTTAAGAAAAAAGGCGGATTTTCCCTGGCGATTTCCGAACCGGTTGCTCCCGTCATGCAGGTCGCAACCGAAGGGTATCCGGTTAAGGGGGGTGCGACGGCAAAGGTTCACATTGTTGAATTTGCTGACTATCAATGCCCACATTGCAAGCATTTGGTCGAGCCGATGAAAAAGGTCCTGGCTAAATATAAGGATAAGATTCGGCTGACGTTCATGGATTACCCCATCAATCCATCCGGCATTTCAACGGTAGTCGCCCATGGCGCGGTATGCGCCGATCAGCAGAAGAAATTCTGGGAGTACCACTATCTTGCGTATGACAAACAATCGTCGCTCACCAAAGAGTCGCCGGCGCAGATGGCCAAGGAATTGAAACTGGATGAAGCTCAATTCTCCAAGTGCCTGACCGCTCCGGAAACGATTGCTAAGGTTGCCGGATCGAAAGCAGAAGGAGAGAAGCTCGGGATTACCGGCACGCCTTCGGTCTTCATCAACGGCCGGCGAGTAAACGGCCATGATGAGGAGTCGTTAACAAAGGAAATTGACAAAGCGTTGAAATCACCGGCTGCGGGCTAAGAGCCGTAAGTCATTGGCCGGTGCCGAATATCCACCGCCGACGTCGGCGGTGGTTTTGCCAAGGCCCTCAAATGTCGCAACATTCTGAGTTTTTCCCGCCTCTATAGAATTCCCTACATAAATACGAAACTCATGTACACGTTCGCCTGGGTAAGGGTATTGGCAGGCAAATATTGCCGCGTTAAGGCTTTGAGGTACCGACCGATAGGGTGACAGGGGAAAGGGCTTGGAGCTCGTGTTTCCCTGCGGCCGGCGGCGAGATTCGGACCGATCCGCGAATCAAATGATAGCCAGGGACCAATGCAAGTGAAGTGCAAGGCCGATAACAAGTATGCCATGAATGTCACGACTGTGCTGACAGCCGGTTTATTGGCACTGGTATGTCTTGCGGGAGTCTCCCATGCCCAGATTACTTCTCCAGGAAGCTATGAAAAACTGCGCATCGAGACAACCAACCAGATCCGCGCCCGCCTCACGCCACTGTTGTCGCGCTTTTGTCACGAATCCTGTGAGATTGTGTCCGTGGATGTTGATGTGGGTGAGACGATTCCGGACAGCGATGACTTAGGGTTTGAGAATGTTTTGGGGTCATCGGGAGGGGGCGGAAGTCAGCTTACCATCAACCGTGCAAGTGTTGACGTGCAGATTGACGAGAGGGTGACGACAGCCAATCGTGAGCGCCTGGAAGTCATCCTTAACAATAATCTAAGGACTTTTGGGCCCCTCACGTCCGTGCGCTGGATACCAGTGCAGCTTCCGCAGATTGGTCAGCTGGAAGCAGTCGACGACGAACTTAGACGATCCATTCAGCAAAGGGTCTGGACTGCGCTTCAAAAAGTCATTGATGTCTATTGTCCCCAGGAGTGCGTGTTGGCGCGGGTCAATGTTGATGGCACGGCCATCACGCCAGACCAGGCGAACTCGCTCGATCAACGCCAAATCGAACGTGACCGCAGCGGACGAAACGTTCTTAAGATCGAAAATATTGACGTGGAAGTCAGTATGGATGAGGGTCTATCCGAGTCCGAAAGAAATCGGATTTCCAATGTGATGAAAGCCAAAACTCGATTTGTCGAGCCGGTAAACATCGAAGTCAACGTTTCTGCCTTTCCGAAATCATTTGCTGACAAACGCGCTGAGCAGGATGATCCCTTCGGACTTGATCGTCTGCGCGAAACCCTGAAGATTTTCCGCGAGCTGGCCGGTACCAAAGAAATAATCACCAAAGAGCAATCTACATTAAATGCCAGCACAAATACGAATATTACGGCGAAAGAATCCTCCCAATCGAACTCTATGAGCTCCCAGTCGAATTCCACGAATGAATCCAAAGCTAGCAGCGCTGAATCGACCTCAAACACTAAGGGAGAGATCCAGCCCCTCGAATATGGAATGTATATAGGCGCCTTTTTGCTTTTGAGCGGAATTCTGGTGGCCTTGATCATGCGATTCGCCGGGGCGAGGAAAGATGCTCAGGCGATGATGGCCACGGCGATGCCTGCAGGCATGGCGGGCAGGGGGCGATCATCCGAGAGTGATATGATTGGCGATGGGGCAACTGGCGCGTCGCAGTCGGATCTTAATGCGAAACAGCTTTCGCTGAAGCTCAGGAGGGACTGCCTTCGGAATGAGCTGATAGCTATCTTTCTGCAATCGCCGAAAGTTGCGAAAGAGACTTTTTCCAGGATTTTGCTGGATGAAGGCGTGGAACATGCTGCCCGGTATGTTCATATTTTCGGTCATATGGTTGTCTTTGAGCTTCTTGAAGACCCGAACGTTCAGCGCGATATCTATGCCCTTAGCGAGTACTATCAGAAAGCACGCTTTAATTTCACGCTTGAAGAAGAGATTGACTTGCTGGAAGTGCTTAAAATGCGGGTCACTGCGAATGAGATACGTGTACTTTCGTCCAAACAGACAGAATTTTTTGACTTCATCAGTAAGCTTGATGCAACTCAGATATTCAATCTTGTACACGACGAGAAGCCACAGATTCAGTCAATTGTTTTGACACAGCTTGATCAGAAACGCCGTCGCAGTGTATTTGAAATGTATCACGGAGACTCCAAGACAGCCTTGATGCGTGAGTTGTGTCGTGCGGATGCGATTCCGAAAGATTTCCTCCTCAACGTTGCGAAGGCGCTTCACAAGAAGGTACTGGCCCGTCCGGAATTCGATACGGAGAACCTGCGTTCGAGTGACATCCTCCTTGATCTTATGGAGCGTGCTGATCTCGCTGAGCAAAGGAATCTCATGCGTGACCTTGCACGTACCAACCCCGACGCGGCCCGGGGAATCAAGCTCAAGCTGGTCACTATTGAAACGCTTTCGTACCTCAAGGATGGCCACCTCCTTGAACTGGTGCTGGGAATGGATCGGCAGAATCTTCTCGTGTTCCTTGCCGGCACCAGAGAGCATATTCGTGATCTGTTCTTACAGAAAGTACCTGGAGAATTGGCGCAGTCCTGGGTTGAAGAACTGGAACAGATCAACGGGGTTGATGAGCAGGCTTACAGGCTTGAAGAACTTAAGATCATCGGAAGAGTCAGGCAGTTGGCAAACAACGGGGCGATCAATATTCTCAATGTCAATGA